>Ga0307507_10002206_pt1 | contig 41690 bp, 17 predicted proteins | sample 7_EM_MG_FD_207223 | JGI IMG/M metagenome (GOLD analysis project Ga0307507, IMG submission 207223) | Populus trichocarpa ectomycorrhiza microbial communities from riparian zone in the Pacific Northwest, United States - 7_EM | ecosystem: Host-associated > Plants > Roots > Unclassified | place... | reverse complement strand
AGGACATAGCTACTAGTACATATTAAGCTGCCTAGAAAGGATTTATATATATAGAACTATAGCGCCATAGCCTAGAGGCTGCATGCGCAGTATTGTACGTAGTATAATACAATGGATATAAAAAAAAAAAAAAAACATGTCGGCTTTATAAACTGGTGGCTTAATATTTCCATATGCTGGTTCTAGCATTGTAATGTGCTATATAGGGTAGATCTTTATCTTAGCTAGTAGTTTTAACTTAAACGTGACTAATAAAATCCTTTACTTAATTTCAAAAGGTCCTAGCCTAATATAGTCTAACTTCTTACTTAGTCGTTAACTCTTAAAATTTTTATATAGTAGCTATACTTTATCTCCCTCTTTAAGATCTGGTCCCTTAGATCTCCTAGTATTATAGTACCTTTTTATTCTTTCTTATACTAATTTAGCTGTTTCCTTAAGGTCTATATAAAGATTCATTAAAGTCTTTATTTTTTACTTAGCTATGCTACTTATCTTCTTTACTTAACGTGGCAATAATAATATTCTTAGCTTATATCCGTAATTCGCCTTAAATAGTAATGTTCCCATTTCTTCCTATAGTATTGCATTATATGCAAACTGTATAACTAGTAATAGCGATACCTAATTGTTTTGTGTATAATTAATATAATGCCTTAGATACTGTTCTAGTGTCTAGTTTAATCTTTCTATTTATCCGTCCGTCTGCAGATAATATACTATGGATATTACTATATAAACTCCTTATTCTGCTAGAAACACTTCCTAAAATGCTACTATAAATCTTGGATCTCTATTTAATATGATTTTATCTAGTACCCTATATCTTACAAACACTTCTTTAATATAGATTCTAGCGATATCTTCTACTAATATTTCTTCTATGCATGCTATAAAGTATACCCACTTTATTAGCTTATCTACTATTGTGGGAGGGTACAGTCTCTCTTAGATAGGAAGTCACGGTATGGTCAGTTAGTCAGTTAGTTGTAATCAGGCAGTAGGGAAGCGGTTAGTAAGAAGAAAAGAAAAAAGTGTATTAAAGAGAAACTGTGTGTCTGTTAGCCCTATTAGAGTTATTAAAGACTCTAAGGGCTCTAGACCGATTTATATAAAATATATAGAAGGCCTAGGCTCTCCCAAAGCTACGCCTAATCTAGATGTTGAATCCAGGGGGCTAAATCACACTACTACATACCTCCCCTATCTAAGTCGTTATCCCCTAACGACTTCCGAAACTCTAAAACTCCTTATCTTCAAAACAAAGGCGCGGTAGGTGATCGCATACGTTCCTTACCTTTACCATAAACCCGAGATGGTGAACAAGGAGACTCCGTTTTGGTTAAATGAGACCGTTCTCGTCCGCCTGGCTAAGCAGTACAAGATATATCAGACTGGCGGCTCTTGGATAATATAGCTCTTTTACATCCTTCCACTTGCTCGGTTCTGTCCTATAATTCTTTAGGCAGCTCCGCATGACTCTATCCTTCTGCAATAATTAGGGGTACTCTACTTGGATCTACCATAACAGTTAAAGGCTCGATTCCATTATTAACGCAGTAGAAGTATAAGCGGCTATTAAAGCGCTCCACTTTAGTTGCATGCATAAGCTAAAACGCATCCTTATAGTTCTCAACGGCCTTTAGACAATAGGAATGTATTTATTTCGCAACTTCATTCCTATTACCAGTAAGAAGAAGATCACGATCTTAGATTACTACTAGAGAATCCCATCGTTGTTTACCAAGAAGGGCGTCGGATAGAGCGCTAGCAGCTATGAGCTTAACTGCTGCAGGGAAGCGATATAGAATTACGCCATAGAGATTAGCATGTCTAGACGGCGTACGGGGCGGCGCTCTTAAGTCTTAATATGTATCTGCCAACTCTGTCTAAGTACCTCCTTTAGTAACCTTAAGGTTATTATAATCGTCCTAAATACTAATAAACCATGGCAGCATTGTTTGCTAGGTCCCAGTCAAAGGTCCTTTTACTCTATAAGGAAGGTAAGGCATAGTTATATATACATCTCCCTTCTCATATAGCTGAGCTACCCAGTCGGTCGCATATTTCTCTACGTCCTTAGCAGTCCAGTTATGGTCTGAGATCTTATGCATGAATCTATTACCCTTAGCTAACCCTTGCGCTTTAAGATCTGCCCACTACGATTCCAAGTGATAATATATGCCGGGAAGGATGATTATGCAGTTGTCCTTAGTCTTATTATCTAGAAAAACGCTCCCTTGGATTATATTAGTACTATATCCACTTTTAAGGAGCGAGGGAATATTAACGTTAATATAGCAGAAAGCTATAGAGTCTTCTTTAACCGCGAATTTCGCATAATAAGGGTAGGAAATGAGTCGCCACTAGCTATTAGGCCTAAGAGCGCAATAAAGGTAATAATACTGAGGGTCTTGTCTTATTAGCTATTAGCAAAGACTGTGGACTATTATTCTTAACTAGCTGTAATTTGGTCGCCTATTAATTAGACACTGATAATGGTGGTATATACATATTTCCTTATTGATTATTGCTGAGATGCTAGAATCCCACTACTACCTAAATACGCTTGAAACCACAGATCCTTCTCACTACTATATATCTTGGTCATTTAGTGACAGTATTTGATCGAGTAAAGCCTCCCTATTATAGGAAAACCTTAGTGCCGAGTTATAAATAAACTTATACAGTCTTAAGGAGTCGGACGGAACTAAAGGCCTATGAGCTTTTCGGAACTAGAAGTACGTAGTAGGGTCTATCTTTATAGTGCCTAAGTGATTACGAGCGTGATATATTAAACGGAGTCTATAATATAGCGCGGTATAGTTTAGACCCTTTATCGCTAAACCCATACACCCTTCTATGGCTTGTGTGTGCATCCAGCAGACCTTATATATTTCTGGGTTTAAACCAGCCGCCCTATACTAACTGCGCAAGAGCTTTATAACCTTAGTTAGTTTGATTTTAGTAGTTTAGTTTAGGGACGCCTTAAGATAAGCTGGTACGTTATCCTTACAGTCACATCCTTATTTCGCGTGGAGTATTGCCACAGTATCTGCGGCCTCTTTAATATATTCTTCATTATCTCCTAGCTTAATAATGTTTTTATTAAACAGCAATTCCACTCCCAGCCCTTTTACTTTTGGATAAGCAACCGCAAGCCCTCTTCTTAGATTTCTCCTTGAAGAGAATACTGGCAGCCGTAGGGGCGAGCCAACAGGCGTTCTAGCCGCAAGAATGCTTTTATTTATAGATAATAAAGGTAAGTCCACTAACATAGGCGATCCTTGCTGGGACGGGCTTAGTATAATACTGACGCCTCCTCCTTAAATAGGTGTTGATGGCTGAAAAGCTAAGGGATTTATTATATCGGAAGTATGTTATAAATGCGCTTGTAGTGTAAGAGCTAAGCTCTCTCCCGCTTATTTAATTCCGATATTAGTGACCTCTGGTCCTATAGTAGTTAGTCTCCTACTTTTTAGTGGCAGGTCCTTATTTGGAACAAGGAAGCTAGTTAAGTGTCTTCCTAAACTATACTTATTTACCACCTAATCTAATATCGCTCTTTCTGACATTTTAGGCGTAAGCGCGAAGTTGGTCGGCTATAGTTAAGTAGTGTTTTTAATGCCGCGTCCTAGATAATCAAGCCTCTTAACTAGGGCTTTATTAACTCGCGCTATTACTTTATAAAGTAGGTAGACGGTAAGCTTTCAGGCGGTAGAAAGGAAGTAGTAGGAGACTATATGTTTTAGCGGTCTATTAAGAATATCCTATCCCTAGGCTTTTTAGATGGTTTCTCTAGCTTTATTACACTAATTCCTTTAATCTTTTGCTATCTTACTAACGTTAGAGATGTCCTTAAAGATTATTAAGAACGCGTCCTTTCCTAAAGATACTTGCAACCCGTTATTATAATTAACAAAATTAACTACTACACTAGCAGTATCTGCGTAGTTCTCTCTCTTGAGCAGAATCTCGTTACAGATTTGGATAAGCACTATATAATGCTAATTAACTACAAAGCCTCTGACTTCTATAAGGACATTATTAATCTATCGCTTAGCTCCTTTATATAGTACCAGTAGTCTGCTAGACAAAGACATAATAAGTATACTATTATTAATTCTGCTTAGTTTATGCTTTAGCTAATTATAGTTATCTTTAAGGTTTATTAAGGGTAAAAAGGTAAAGTTCTTAATAGGGTTTCCTAATATAAATAGTCTACCAAATCTAGTGGCGGTGTAAAGTTCTGCTAGCGCTAATTATTAAATAGACTAATTATGATTTTCCATCCCTAGAATGGAAAATCGCTATTGGCTTAGTGAAGGCGGTAAGCGGAACTAATATCTTTGCAGTGAACAATACTAGATGGTTATATATAAACATTCTTCTATTCTTACCTTACTATTAACACGCATTAGATTCCTATAACTAAAAAAAGTAAATAAGAAAGCGTAATAGAAAGAGCTTTAGGAAATACAGCAAATAAATAGATAGATTGCGCGGCTGTTATTTATATCTCCTCCCCCACCTTAGAACTTGACTGTCCCTTAGTTAAACATTTCATACTTAGTTCTATTAAATAATCTTTCTAGAACGCGCACTTCTTAAAATACGCAGCGTTATAATACTGGTAGATTTTGTATAACATCCTCCTTAGGCTCTGGCTCTGCTATTATTTCTTATAGTATAGTTCCGCCTAACTGGTCAAGCCAGTCCTCCTAATAGACCTTGGATATCTATTATTAATAGAACCTCTTTAATCTATTCCCTAGAGTTTAATCGCGAAATAGCGTGCTATTGAGATCCTTAATTAAGTACTATCCTTTATAAGGGTAACTCTTACGTATATGGAACGGGCCTAGCCATTTTAAATCCAACTTACAACTGCTAGAATAGTCTTGCTTAAGCTATGTGTTATAGAGCATAACTATATCTCTAACCCTAAATCCATCCTAGTAAATGCGGTAGGTGTTATTAAAATACTCCTTATTTACAACTCTCAGTCGTCTTATGCGTATAATAGCTTCTTATATATCTACGTCTCTTTGGTTAAACTACTTTACGCAAAGTGCTAGTAGCTCTATAGTAGTCCGGACTGTTTCCCAAGGCAGCGTCTACTAGGTGGGTATATAGAGTTTAATAGAAAGAACGTGCTTATATCCATATATAACCCTTACTAGTGTCATTCCCATAGACCTCTTAACAGTCGTTCTATCTGCCTATAAGACTATATAAAGATTGTCTAGCTATAAGCCTTCCATCTTTGCCAAAGCGTCCACTATAGGCTTGTAACCTCGCTCTATAAAGCCTTGCAACTATAGGTAATATGCGGAAGCTATAACCCTCTTAATATTATAGAGCTCTGCGAGTATAGTGGTAATGTTAGTATTCTCTTCTCTACTATCTATAGAGAGCTGTCCAAACACTCCCTATTAGCAGATAACGTCTTTATAGAGGAACTTTGCTATGCTTTTTATATCCTTATTCTAAAGGGCCTAGGCTTCTACCTATCCAGATACGTACTCTTAAGCAATAGCTAGGTATTAGAACCCGAGACGGTTTGGCGGCATAAATATAATATCCACTATTACTTATTGCCACAAGGTGGACTCCTATATAGGGTGTATTGCTTCTTCTTCCTATCCTAGCTATCGCTGTTGGCACTATAAGCATGACTTAATATGCTATAATATTTGATCCTATAGCCCTGGCCACTAGTATTGATTTAAGACCCTCTAATACATTCCCTTCTGTCTATAATATCCACTCCAATTATAAAGGCTCTTAATAATCTCCTACTAAGTAGTCTTGTTATTAACTACCCTTTACATTAGTACATTCTTAGACTATTAGCGGAAGAGCTATTAGTTACGCACTAGGAACCTTAGCGTATACCACTTAAACTTTTTAAATTCCTTAGTATTTATCTCCTCTAGACACTATAAGGTCACTAGCTATTTCGCAATCCTCTAAGATTCCTCTAAATATAAGTCTTTTAATGGCAGACCCGCTTCCATTTTAAAAGGGCTAGCTATATATTCCAAGGCACTCAGCTTACAGTCAATAAACTCTTTAATATCCTTAGTTAGCTCATTAGGTTATTTACCATTAGGTAGCTATTACAAAAGTCTATTAGCTAGGCTATTCTTCCTCCCTAGCATATGTCTAATATTAAAGTCCTATAGCTGGATCCAAGCTAGCCATCTTATTATTAAGGCTCCAGGTAAATTAGTGGCAGCATAATTTAGCTGCGCGACTAAGGTATTTATATCTATCTCCACTATAAAGCGAACGCCGTACAGGTACACACGACACTTCTTTAGCGCATATAGTAACGCCTAATACTTAAGCTTTCCTAAGTTATATTTCTGTTCCGCTTAAGACCAGATGCCGCTCTTATATTAATACAGGTGATGATGACCTTGTATATCCAGTTACATAAGGCCGCACCCCTATCCATTCTTATATCTGTTAACGGTAAGAATAATTAGCCTAGCCCCCTTACTATAATCCAGTTAAACTAATGCGGGTACGGTAGTAATAGCATACTTTAAAGTCTTTATAGTAGTGATCTGCTCTATGCCCTATATAAACGGAACGTTTATTTATAGCAGTTAGAAGATTGGCTCTGCCTTAATTACAAAGTCTTCTACCTATATTTGGTAATATACGACAACTCCTAGGAATACTTGGGCAGATATAACGTCTTTACAGTCTCTCTAGTAAACGATCTTTATGACCTTTAACTCCTCTAGATATTATCTCTTGCTATTATAGCAGTAACCAACCACTATAATCTCGTCTTTGTAGAAATGAGACTTTACGCCTAAGATTATATATCTAGCTCGTTCTAAATCTGCAAGCACTCCGTCTAGCCATATAATGTGTTCTAGAATGTATCTGCGCACGCCTAGAAGACTCTCTTCTCTATTATACACTATCTGTGGGCCTTTTACTGTAATGTCATCCAGAAACGGCAAGGTATGGTGTGGGATATGTCGTTCTAGGATCTTAGTAATTGTCCTTACAAACTAGGCTACTAAATTTGTGCCTCCTATAGGTACTGTCGTTTGTTATAAAAGCCCTAGAGGTATTATAAAAGCCATTAGGTTCCTGCTTCCTATATTAAGCTCTAGTTAGTTATAGCTAGAGAAGAAGTCTACCAGAGATATAACCTTACACCTTATAAACTCCTTAGAAAACTCATTAGTATATAGCGGCAGATTTACGTCCCTAATAGTTACTTAGTTAATATTTATCGCCGTGTTAATTAGTTGGTACTTCTTATATTCCTTCTTGCTTACAAGAAACCATGGATTCTTATATAGGCTTTCGCAATATTCTAAAGTCCCTTAAGCTAGTTGTTCTTGTAACATGCTTATTACTTCTCCTCGCAGGGCCCTTAGTACAGGAAAGTTTGGTACTTGCTATACTTTATACGGCACAGTCTTGATCTTTAATAGTGGAGTTATGTCTCTACTAACGTGACCTATCTTAGAGAACTCCCATGCTAGTGTCTCTTCTTGGTTAAATAGCATGGCCTTAAAGATCTCTTGTTCTCTTAGCTAAATGTCCCCTATAATTATATACTCTAATCGTTCTGGCTTTAGTTGTGCACTATAGGCCAGCTTAGTGTATTATAGCTTAAGGAAATAATTATACGGACTAAGAGGCAACCCTCAGATTAATGCCTTCTGTCTATGCAAGGCCACCTCTTGCCATTTCATTATACCTCCTATAACTGTTCTATCTGGTGCTGATGAATTAACTAGGTGGACCTTATCTACCTTTCGTTTATACGCAGTTGCTATGTTTATAGCGTTTTATTAGGCCTTACTCTAGTAGCTTTCCGTTTACATTGTAAATAAATCTGTTATCTTTAATATTTGACATATAAGGGACCTAGCCTTTGCTTTAAATACTAGCTTCCAATTCTTTCTTAAGTGTTTCTTTAGGACTTTCTTTGACGTTTTGCTATTAAGCTCTCTCTATCTAATATTATGGTCTTCTTTCTGCTAATAGCTCTGTCTAGCAGATATCCAAAACGGTAAGTATCTGTGTTGGAGCCGCACCTTATTTCCCTCCTCTTCGATCTCGACGTCCTCCTTATTCTAATGCGCCGGGTTATAAGTAACCCTAGATACAATCCTAGCGGTCGCACTGGTTATACGTTTCCCGAACTATTATCTATACTAATACCTTTATCTAGTTTAAAGAACATCGTATCCTTATAAGACATTAAGAACCTTGTTTTAACTCTGCTATCTTCTAATTAAATAATGCAAGATACCTAACCTATTGCGGTGCGTTTTGTTGCCAGTTTAGCCCTTACCAACTATGGCTCACTAAGTATTACCTTATATAACATTTCTCCTACAGCAATAAATGTTGTAGATATTAAGACGTTACCTATTACTATAGAGACCGTATACACTAATCCAATAAACTTAGACTAAGTCCTATTGGCAGACATTAGATGTACACCTTATAGTTACGGAGGTAGACTTAATATTAGTAAGCTGTGTTATAGAGCCACGCTTTCCTTAATAAGGTTAAGCTCCGCTCTAAAGTTAATTAAGTATTTAGCCCTTCTGTCTCCTATCCGCGCTTTTACTTTTAGGCATTATCTTTAAAACCGGACAAATTTAGCTTCTTATTTAATCTGGTCTACTTTAGCAGTTGTTAAGCCAGCCTAATCAGTATAGAACGCCAGGTGTGCTAATAATATGGATGCCTTAATGTCCTCTTACTTCTATCAGTAAGGCTCCATAAGGGGTAGCGGGAGAGGCTTAAAGAATAGCCTTACAACCTTAGGCATATATATAAGGCAATTACCAACCGTAACTTTAATAGTTTTTAACAAAATCTTATCCGCTATTATAGCTGGGCTTGGGATGTTTCCCTTTAGTATATCTATTATCCTAACTGGCTTTGGTTGTGGTGCTTTGGCTATTATTGTCGCATTTACTATTTGCTCTGTCTGTCTTAGCTATTTAGTATAGTCCATTTTATTAATCTTATTATTGCTTAATGGTGGTTAAGAAGCTTACTACTAGGGCTATAGTACGATTTGGACATGTCCTCCTAGTTGTATATTTTAAACTACTGCCGGTCGCTAACCAGATGGTTTTAAAGGCGGTTTTATTACTTTTACTTCCCCTTACGGTTTCCTAAGATTATATAACCGTGGCGTAGGCTGCGACTGGGTTGTGGCTCCTACTGAATTAATATATATTAACTCCACTTGGTATATATCCTCCTAAGACTTACTAAGTTCTTCCTTACTTTTAGTGTCGCTTCCTTCTACGAGCTCTACTAAAGCTGCCTTTAGTTAGACGCCTGTTACTGGAGCATTAGGATTAATATTCGCGTTTTACTTTAGCCAGTCTTTAAGGAACTTAATCCGATTATTACTTAGCAAATACGGAATTGTATTTCCTAGGCGCTCTTGTGTTCTAGTGTAGATTTAGTTGTTCTTATTTATATATAGGAAACCATAACAAACTAATTCCTGGAGCTATAGATACTAATTAATAAAATAATAGGAACCCCTATATCTATAACACGTCTAAGCTTATGCTAGGTATGTGCTAAAGTTTCCCAGCCCTCTATATCTTCTTAGGCCCGGCTTATATCGTTCTTGTGGCGCTCCCTTATAGGGCAGCTGTGGTCTATTATTATTCAGTGCTGGTTGCGGGCCTATTTATTCTTGCCATACTAACGCCCTATTTAGGAGCTGTGTGTACCGTGTTAGATCTTAGCAAATCCTATCTAGGAACGGCATTGAAGATATAACACCTGCTAATTTAACCGTCCCAAGATTAAGCTTCCAGAGTTAATTGGTAAGTCTCTCTAGCTTAGGGTCCGTTTCCTAAGTTGTTTAATAGGTACCTACCGACTCGCTTAGCGGAGAGACTATAGGTGGTCAAAGGGCAGTATCTCTTTAGTTAGTTACGGCTGGTTGCTAATTATAGAATTATCCAACTAGCTAATAAAGGCCTTACTCCTTAGGATTCATTATTAATAACTAATCTACGCCTTTATGCGAATTAAGCCTGTCTTCTACAGCTCTCCTTATTAGATGGAAGTTAAAAGACTCTTATCTATCCGGGTTGGCTCCTGTTTTAGTTATGGTATATCTTTAATATTTAAATAGGAGTCCCCTTGCGAACCAGTACCCTTAATTACGGTTTTCCAAATTACCAGCCTTAGTAACCTTTTGGGAGATTAACGTGAACTGCCTATAGTATTCACATATACTGCTGGGTAGATTGTTCCTATACTACAGCATATAAGCTTCTAAGAATTCTACTATTTTAACTTGTTGAAAGTAGTTACTTCCTTAGTAGTCTGTCCTAAGCTTCCTTATAAGTTCCGTCCAATTGCTAATTATAAACTTAGGTAGGCTTTAGATCTATGTCCCTATCTAATAGTTATAATACTCTAGAAGTCCTTGATGCTTCTTGTTGTCTATAATATGATGTTGGATGTATAGTCGCTTATACTATTCAACGAATTGCGATATATTTTGTCCTGTAAAGTAAGGGGTCCTGGGAGTTCCTGGAGCCGGCATAGGCTAGGCTATAATATATACCTTATCTCGTTCTATTGGTGGTCTAGTGGGATGCGGCGGACCTATAGATTCTCTAGGGATAGGCAGGTAGACCTCGTAACCCTTATCCTCTATTTATTAAGAGTTGTCGGTCCCTAACGTTGTAGGAGTTGGGGTTGGTATCACATCCCCTAGTTTAGGAGAGACTTGCGGTTTAATAGGCTGCTTACTTTCCTCTCCCCTTCCAGCACCTTTACTGTTATTGTAGAATGGACCTAACATCCCTGACAATCCCTTTACTGGTGCTGTCGCCATTGTTTCTATAAATTTAAAGGTAGCTCCTATAAACGTGAGAATAATTGTATAGACCATTACAAATATAGTAAACGAAATGTAGAAGACTTTTCTCTGCCGTTCCTGGCGTACCATAGTCCTTTCTTTTATCCTCCGTCTTGCTGCGCTACGCACTCGCATTCCGATCGCTGTTCTCCAACGACCGTTCCCGTACGGAGACCGACCGTTCCCGTACGGAGACTGACCGTTCCCGTACGGAGACCGAAAGTGTCGTTGGTTTATTCCTATAGTGGTAGCTGCGCACCGGTCGCTAATATGCCCGTGCTTCTCTGCCTCCCTTTCCGCGTGTCCTTTTTCTGTCTGTTAGTTCTTTCGCAGTTCCAGATCGTTCCTATACGTCTCCTGTGTATGTAGCACTAGACTTCTAATCTAAAGAGCTTGCCGTCGTCCCTATATGGAATGCTATAAAATATATGGGAGGGTACGGTCTCTCTTAGATAGGAAGTCACGGTGTGGTCAGTTAGTTAGTTAGTCGTAATTAGGCAGTAGGGAAGCGGTTAGTAAGAAGAGAAGAAAAGAGTGTATTAAAGAGAAACTGTGTGTCTATTGGCCCTGTTGGAGTTATTGAAGACTCTGAGGGCTCTAGACCGATCTATATAAAATACATAGAAGGCCTAGGCTCTCCCAAAGCTACGCCTAATCTAGATGTTGAATCTAGGGGGCCAAATCACACCACCACACTATTACTAAAATCGCGTTATAATCTTGTCCCGTAATAGGATCTCTTAACTTTAGCAACTTTATAATAAAGTCCTATAATATAACCTCCTATAGTCTCTCTAGTATTTTAATAGGTTGTAGCCCTCTATACGGCTTGTGCCTTATTAGTTTATTTCTTTAGCAATTTGGACATTTCTTTATGACTTGTCTTGCTAGTCCCCAGATTTCTTAAATAATATACTCCTCCTAAAGTCTTAACACTAAGCCCATAGCTCCGTTGTGTCCTTATGTTATTCCCTTATAAAACTCTTTTATAAACTCCTCTGCAACTAACCTTAGAATATAAGTTGCTTCTCTATTCTTATACTGGTCTAAGTCTAGATCCTCTGCCTATATATCTTAGATCTTTTATATCTAATTACTCTCTAGTAATTTATAGATCTGTCTTTTACTAGTTACTGCAATTTTTGGATAATTGTACCTAATTAATCCGTCTATGTCTTTTCGCAATAAAGCTCCTAATGGCTTCTTATCGTTTTACAACTCTGCCTTTCTGCTTAGAGCGTCTACTCGTGCACTATCGGTGCCTTTAGTATACTAGATTTCGAAATAATATTCTATAAGTATTTCCGCCTATCTAACCTATCTTTAGTTAAGTTCCTTTATTATTAGGAATCCTATAAGGTTCTTATAGTCCGTCTTAACCATAAATAGTTTTTCTATACCTTATAAGAATGCTCTCTATTTCCTAAGTGCTGCAACTATACCTAACAATTCTTTATTGTAGATGTTATAGTTTAACTCTAGTAGTGTCATCTTTTAACTATAATATGCTACTGGATGCCATATGTCCTAATGCTTTTATAGCAAACATACTCCTAGTATAAAGTCTGATGTATCTGTCTCAACAACCATTTCTAACTTTGGTTAATAGATCTTAAGGATTAGTTTCTAGGTAAACAACTCCTTAAGTTCCTTAAACAACTTTCTTTACTTATTACTCTATACCTATAGTTCCTCTTTCTTCGTTAATTAAGTAAATGGCTTAATACTCTTTAACCATTGTGCTATAAACCTCCTATAGTAGTTATAAAACCCTAGGAATGATCTTAACTGCGTAACATTCTCTAGTTCTTACCAACTTACTATAGCTTCTATTTTCTTTGGGTTTATACTAATATGTCCTAGTTTAATAATAAATCCTATAAAATCAGTTTTTCTTATAAAGAACTCGCATTTCTTTATTGCTACTGGGATCTATTCTTCTTATAGTCTCTTTAAAACCCATTTAATATATTCTCTATATTCTTCCTTACTTATTAAGTAGATAATAATATTATTAAGGTATACTATAATAAACTTATCTAGGTGTTCTCTTAATACACTATTAATTTGCTTCTAGAATGTTGCTAGTGCGTTTATAAGCCTAAATTGCATAACTAGTAGTTTATATAGTTCTTCCTTTAACCTAAAAGCTGCCTTCCATTTGTTACCTTCCTTAATTCTAATCTAATGGTACGCCTATCTCAGATCTATCTTTATAAAGATTTGCGTATTACCTATCCTATCTTAGATTTTGCTAATTAAGGGTAAAGGATACCTATCCTTCCTGGTAATGCTATTTAACTGTCTATAGTTAATACACATCCTAAGTTTTCCGTTTTTCTTTAGGATAAACAATACTAGATATCCTGCTAATAACTATAATGGTCTAATATATCCCTTCTATAAGTTCTCCTAAACAAACTCTTTAAGCGCCACTAACTTAGTTTTAGTAAGCTTATAGATTAGAAAGAACTTTGGACTAGTTCCTAGTTCTAACTCTATTTTATAGTCCTATGCTATATAATCTAACGGCTTTTTACTTTCTAGTAACTATAGCTTCTTGCCATACTTATAGTATCTCTTTAGTATATAACTTAAGCCTCGCTTAGTCTCTTTATATATCGCTCCAACTTAGTACTATACTAACTTAGTTTATTATCGTATCTTGCGTTATTAAGTATCTTTAATATCGACCTAACCTATAACCTAATTAATCTTTAGATTATATTCCTATAACTAAAGTATTCCTAAAATTGCCTTATCTTTTCCTAATAGTAAGATATTAAAAGACATCTTAATTTATCTCCCTTTAATAGTTATCTAAATTAGTCCTATTTTAAGATTAATAATGCCTCCTCTATAGGCTATTAGATCTCCTAAAATTATTATTAATAGATAAGGGTATTTCCTTTATCTATATAGTAACCCTATCCTTTCTACTATAGCTAGTAATATGTAGTTCCTTATTGCTCCACTATCTACTAATACTTTAAACTGCTAATCTTGCCAATTAACTCTTAAGTTTAAATGTTGTCCTTAAATTCCTTTAAGGGTCTAAGGCTCTACCACTGGTTTCCTCTGGTTCTATAGGCCTCCCCTTTTCCTAAATATTAGCTACTAGATCCTGCTATACTTGGCTTACTCTTTAGCTAATACTTAGTTTATTTCTTTTCCTCTATATGCCATAGACAAGTATTCTCTAGGCAGTCCCACCACTGTTATCTATCTAGGTATTCTTCTATAAGGAATCTTCCTGGTTAAAGTATTAAGTTGCCTAACTCCTAAACTTCTACTAAGTGCTAGCTATATATATACTTGGCGTCCCTAAACCATTTCTCTTCTAGTGCCTAATATATCCTTACTAGGTACTTGCGGTTCTTTTCTTTTAGTGCTTTATACATTCCGTATATATTATCTACATAAGCTATTTATAATAGTGTATAATGCGCTAGGTGACTTAGGTTAACTCTTAACTTATTTTTATCCTTAAGTTTAAATCTCTATCTGGCTAACCTAACCATTAGTCTTTCTTCTATAGGTACTAAGATTTATTAATCGCTTCTCTAGTCCCTGGATCCCTCTTCTAGGTTCCTTAATATTATAATTAATACTTCTTTAATATAACTTATACGTTTCTTAGCAATAGGTTAGTCTTGGACAGCTTTTTTATCTAGCCACATATAAAAGTCTTCCTATTTATTATTGTGTTATTGCCTATACCACTTCCTATATAACTGGTTTAGTGTATATAGTTTGTCTATAAGAAAGTACCTTGTTATTACTGCGTCGTAACATCCCTTAGTGTGTCTTTCTTTAAATCTAGTTAGAATCCCTAGATCCTCTTCTTATTCCAGTTTATTTAGCCATTTTACTCTAGGCGTGCCTATCTTAGGCTTATTAGTGATTCTTTATATAGGTGCTCTATCCCTTATATAACCTAATATAGCTAATCTCTAATCTAGCTTCTGTTCTTACCATGCGATAATTCTTACTCTAAACTTATCTATGCTTTCTTATTTTCTACGTCTTATAGCTAGATCCTCAAAGCTATCTTACTTCTTGATCTCGGTATCAACTTTTTAATCTTTAGGCTAAACACTGCGTTTACCTGGAATCGCTAACGTTCTTATTTGTTCCCCAAACTTATAGTTCTTGAACTTGCGTCCTATACTTATTCGTTTATTACTAAACTAAGTCGCTGCTCTTTCCTATCGGTTTTTGTCCTTTATAGGTTCCTAAGCTGTTCTTATTACGCTTTGCAAGTCTAGAGCCTTCCTTATCTTATCTTAAGAATCTTAAACCTATGGCCTTTTGCCTTTATTAAGTGGTAAACTAGCACTAGCAGTCGTTTACTTGCTTAATTGTCTTTAAATATTACTCCTTCCGTCTCGCGAAGCAATAGATGCCGTACCCAACGGTGTTATAATACCTGTTACTAATCCGTATTCTGTAGTAGTCTTAGTTTCTACTTCTATTGCGTTATTAAGGTTTAAGTGCTCCTAGTTAGCCTCTTTTTCTTCCTCGTTGCTATTAATTAATAAGTACTCCGACTCCATTGTTATTATCGCTAATCTTTATCCATATATTGCTGTAACATCTTAATCTAGCTTGTAGAGTTGATCTTATTCTTTATCTAACTCTATAGTTCCTTTAAGTCCTCTTAACTCTGGCTCTTATGGCCAATAGTTTACGCCATACTTAGCGTCCTTATAAATTTAGCATGCGTTATTATAATAATACGCAAAACTATTAATTAAACATTCTTTTGTTTCTCACAGCACACCATCGTCCCTTTATATGTATGTGTCTTCTACTAGTTTAGTTTCCTTTGCTATGTGGTTACTCTAACTACCTCTATAGTCTCTAGCAAAATAACCCTATTTTCTGTAATTTATACAAGCTCTATCTCTAAACTATATTTCTTGATATAGGGTCCGCCTAAACATCTTCTGCTGTTAAGATCCCTAGTTTAGCCTCTGCTCCTTAGTCCTTTAATTACTTAATTCTTAACCTTTGGGTTTCTATAGTTTTTTATTTTATCTTCTAGATTCTTTAGTACCGCTTAGGTCCATTAGCTCTAGTCCGCTATTTTATAGTTTTTAACTCTACGTCTATTAATGCGTACTCTGCGCCTTATATAACTGTGGAACTCTATCCTAACCCTTCTTAGTCTGTTCCCTTTAGTAGATCCTATTATTAATCTTAACTAACTAATCTATTAAATCCCTTAAGGTGTCCACATCTTCTATTAGAATAATTATATCCTAGACTTTTGCTTTAAGTCCCTGTTTATACTATACTATAAGCGTTTTATTATTCCACTCGACCTATATAGCTAGCGTTTAAAACTATGTTATATACTCTATTGCTAAAGTTCGTTACGTTAGGTTTTAAAGCTTTTATTCTGCTATAGTTGTCGCCTCTAGATCTTTAAATATCTATGTAAGTCGTGTTGCGAATCCTTCCTAGCTTGCGAATATATACTTAACCTCTAGGTTAGTAGTTGACTGTCCGTTCTTTTATACTTTTGTAAGATATAGTTTAAACCACTTAAGTGCTCTTCCTAACAAGAACAATCCTGCATAGACTACTTAATCCATTAATATGGCGAGCTTTACTCCCTCCTATAGAACCTTAAACCGCATTTATGCTAAAAATCCCTTAAGCTTTAACTTCTCTCCTAAGAATTGTAGTCCTAGCAGAACTTGGCAGAATTGGTGGACTTTGGCAGAATTTAGTGGACTTTAGCAGAATTTGGTGGACTTTGGTAGAATATAGCAGAATACGGCAAACTGCCGTAGATTGCCGTCTCGCGGTCAGTCTCTTCTTACTGCGTTAGTGGAAACAGGTGGACGTGTGTAAGGTATTACGGAGGTATCCCATAATAGTACCCCCCCTTTAAACTCGAGCTTCTGCGAGATAGGGCTGTAGTAGTTCTAGGTAGAGTTCATAAAAGTCTTCTATGGCTTGCGTAAGTCCTATAGAGTTAACGGGTTCCCATATAGCTTTATTAAAGCCTCTCCATTTCATAAGGTACATATACTGGCGTTTCCGTTTATTATACTTAATGTTATCAATTCTTTTAATAAAGTACTTATCCTTACCATCCACTTTAACTAGTGGGGGAGGGTCCTAGATCTGTCTAGGCAGGGCATCCAATATAGGGGCAGTAGGGTAGAAGACTAACGTATAGAATACAGAATAGATTTTAACCGTATTAGGGAGCTTCAGTTAGTAGGCATAAGGAGAAACAACTTTCTCAACTTTATAAGGGCCAGCATTCTTCCAATTAAATTTCTTAGTAGGTTATTTTATATTTAGATTTCTTATATCTAGCCAAACAAAGTTACCAATTTGGTAGGCCGGTGCTAGGGTTTAGTTCTTATTTGCTACGGCTTTATAGACAGATTAGGCCTATATTATTTCGTTAGTAAAAAACTCTTATAGTTCTTCTATCTTCTTTATAAATTTATTTACTTCTGCAACTTATAAGGCTTAATAGGCTAGGTAAGAAACATTACTAAAGGGTTTAAAACCCATTTGCGGATGCTAGCCGTAGTTAGCCAGGAATAGGGAGACCTTTATAGTTTCTAAAACAGAGTTATTTGCAGTAAACTTGGTAAATATAAGCTAGTCTATCCAGTTGTCCTATAAATATAACGTATATATCCAAATATACTATTCCATTATAGCATTTACACATTTTATTTAACCGTCCATTTCTGGATAATATGCTGTAGATAGTAGTGCTTTAATGCAGAGTTGGGTAGTTAGTTCTTTTTAAAATATAGAAACAAACTATCTGCCTCTATTGGAGACAATTATTTTAGGAAGTCTATAAAGTTTCTATATATAATCTAGGAATAATTAGGCAATGGCAGGCACTAATATATTAAGGCAGGCAATTAAGTGTTTTATCTTAGATAGTCGGTCTATAACTACTATAATATTTATATAGCCTTTATTTATAGGGAGATTAACAATAAAGTTAATTAAAATATCCTTCTATCTTTAGTCTGGAACAGGTAGTGGCTTTAGGAAGCCGTTATATATCTTATATAAAGCCTTAGCTCGTTAGTAGGTGTGGCAGCTAGAGATATACCTTCATATTATATTATACATGTTTAGCCAGTAGTATTCTTGTTAGAGCAGTTCTAAGGTTTTTTCTTAGCCTAGGTGGCCGGCTACTGGTAGATTATGTGCATGTTTAAGGAGCTTAAGCTTAAGTTTATTGTGGTTAAGTACAACTAAACAGTTCTAGTAGTATAGGCGGTCTCCATAGGCTTTGTATTTACTTAGAGAAATCCTTTTAGAGCGTTTAACGCTGTCTTAAATTAGTTTAAGCGTCTCTTAAATAAACTTATTATTTAGGTATTCATCGGCTATAATCTGTTTAATAGTTTAATTGGTTATTTTAAGGACGTATACTAAGAGATCTTTAGTAGGGGGTTTAAATAGTTTAGAGCGGAGTAGGGTCTAATTACGGTAGAAGCGCGCTTTTTCTTAAGCTGGTACATCTTGTAAATATTAGGTTAGGGTATTAGGCTTCTAGCCTTAAACGCCTAGGCGATATATAATAGAGAATTAAAAATAGGATAGATATTCTAACTAGCGGGCCTAATAATAGCTTAGCTGTTTCATAGTTGTAAAGTATTATAGGTTCTTATAGTCGCTAAGAACCTTAATTAAAAATCCAGAGCCTTCTAGTTTAGGTCGCTATTATTTAAAATATCTAATAATAGCTAATAGTTCCTTATTATAGATCTCATAATTATATTTAGCTAGACTTAGTCATTTTAAAAAGTATGCTATAGGGTGCAATACTCCTTCCTTATTATATTAAGACAGAATGCCTCTAGTAATGTAGTCGGATAAGTTAGATTCTATAACACTTATTTAGTTTGGGTTAAAGTGTTAGAGTATAGGTACGGTAGTAAATATAACTTTTAGGTAAGCAAAAGCTTTCTTATATTCTTTATTAAAGATAAAGGCTTTGTTCTTTTATATTAAGGCTATAAGAGGTAAAACTAAGGTAGAGAAGTTATTAATAAACTATTAGTAGAAATTGGCGAATCCTATAAAGGCCCTTACGTCCTTAATGTTCTTAGGTTCTTGCCAGTTTATAATTACTTTAACTTTTTTAGGGTCCATTTATATACCGTCTATAGAAATAATAAGCCCAAGGTATAGAACTTCTATTTTAGAGAACTCGTATTTATCTATATCTAATTATTGGCTAGCTCCGCGCAGGGCTTATAGGACCAGTTTAATATATTTCTGGTGTTTAGCTAGATTATTGCTGTATATTTAGATATTATTAATATAAGCAGTATAAAAAACGTCTAGGTACGGATGTAAGGTATTATTTTTAAAGTGTTAAAAAGAACTTAGGGCGTTTATAAGGCTAAATGGCATTACTAAGTACTTAAATAATCCGTATTAAGTACAAAATGCAGTAAGCCATTTATCTCCCTTTATAATATAGAGGCGGTTAAATATGTGGATAATATTAAGCTTTATATAAAAGCAAGCTTTACTTAATTAGTTTAGTGTCTCTTAAATTAACAGAATTAGGTATTAGTTCTTAATAGTAATAGCGTTAAGAGCTTGGTAGTCTATATAGAAGCGCAGACCACTACTAGGTTTCTTAACAAAGATTACTAGCGCAGCTATAGGTAAAGAACTTACTCTAATAAATCCTTTATCTAGATATTTATCTAAGTACTTCTATAGTACCTAAAGTTCGTTTTAGGACATCCTATATAGGGGTCTAAATCTAGGATATTTTCCTTCTTTAATTACAATCTTATAATTATATGGACGGCGTTCTAGTAGCTTATTAGCTTCCTTTTATAAGAATACATTTAGGTATTTATAGTACTCTACTAGTACTTTCATGGCGGGGTTAGTATACTTTCTTAGTGCTAGGGCCTTTTTAATATCGGCCATTATAACGGCGAAGATCGTGTATTTAGGTTTCCTGGCAAGTTATGCTAACAGAGTAGCTCCAATTATATAGATATCTAAGGTGTCAAGCGGGCTTAGATTATCCTTAGTTTCTTATATAGTATTAGGTTTAGTATTAGATGCAAAGTCAGTATTAAATTCGGGTTCAGGTTCTTTAAGTATCCTTTTTATAGTAGAATACCAGTTCTTCTGATACTTTTATATATTAAGCTTAAGCTTTTGCTTAGTTTGGGGTGGTAGGGTAGTTAGGGTCGGTTTATATAGTTTAGTATAACTTTTAGGTTCTTAGTGGACGTCGGCGGAAATCTTATATTAGTGGAATTCAGTAAAATTCTCAGGTAAGTGGAATTGGGTAGACTTTTTAGGTATAGAGTAGACATTAGTAGAAATTTTAGACTGGTAGATCCTGGTAGATTTTTTAGATTTTGGTTTAGAGTTTAAGCAGCAAGTTATAAGACACTTTTACTTGCAACGGGAGGCGGTAAATAGAAGCTTAAGGTTGTCCTAATTAATAGTTACCTTATATAGCTTTATCTAGGGTTGTTTAAGGATTACTAGGTAACCTAGGGTAGTTATAAAGAGCTTAATTAATTCTTTATGGTTTAGGTATTAGAGTCTTAGGGCTGCTATGTAAGTAATATAGCCTAAGACAGTGCGTTTGCTATTAAATCTAAATACGTTAATATGCCGGTTAAGGGGTATTAGGGTAAACCTATTATTTTACACAAAGATCTTATTAATAAATCCTATGCCGCTAGCTCCTGTGTTAATTAGGACTTAAGCGTTAGCCTATTAACCTTTCTACTAAAAACAGTAATTAACAGTTATACTATAATCCTAAGAGTTAGGTTTTATAATATCTAATACATTTAATAAGATCCTGTAACATAGCTATTCTAGAGAGCAACTTAACTCCAAAATATACCTTTTAGTGGCGAGCGGGAAGGGGTTCCTATAGAACGTTAGTTATAACTTTATCCTTATAAGTAGTGCTTACTAGACGCGGGGCTAGAGCCAGGTAAAGATTAGGGACGGTAACTAGAGGATTAATATAGTAAACAGTTGTTAGTGTTAGCTATTTATAAGTTGTGTTAGGGCATAGGAACGGAGTAGTATCTTAAGATATATTCCTTACTTCCGCACTTAAAGCAAAGGCCTAGCTTAATGCGTCGTTCTTATTTAGGGGACCTTAGTAGAGCATATCCTAGGGTCCCTATGTTAATATCTATAGCATTAGGGTGCTTAGGCTAAGATAATAACTTAGTAGACATTCGCGGGGCTATTATATTATATTAAAGAGTGGACTTTGGTGTTAGGTATAGTATATTATTATACCATTTATTAATAACGTTTACGCAGGCGTTAAGAGTCCCTAGTAGGTCTACACCTATTAGGGAGGTTTTTAGTTTAGGGCTTAGGGACTTAATAAGGCTGTTAACTAGTACGGAGTTATTCCAGCCTGTTTCCTTTACGTAACGGTTAAATTTAGAGAAGTATATTAGAAAACTTTTTGTTCCTTAAGTTATATGGTTTATCTTCCTCTAAGCAGTAGCTTAATGGTTTAGGTCACCGTATATAGCTTTAAGTAGTACAACTAGACTTTGTACTAAGTTTGGTTAAAGAGTTTTAATAAGGTCAGCTATATCTTCTCCTAGTTAACTTAGGGCGTAGCAGAGTTAGTTAGCTTTAGTTAGGTAGAAGTTAGTATTACTAGTTAGCTTATTTTTAAGCTAGCTTATAAATAATTAAAGTTTTTATTATTTACTAGTAAATATTAGAGGGTCTAATAGTCGTTTGGATTATTATAGTGCAGTAGTTAGTTTAGGATAAATAGTTACTATAGGTTTGGGACTCTTGTCTTATATATTCGTCTCTAAAGAAGGCGTTTGGTCTTAGGGCCCTAGTATAGGCATTTTAAGGGTGCGGACTTCTTCTTAGAGGTCCTTAATTATTTGCAGGTGTTGTGCCTCTTATTCGGCTTATTATTAAGTTAAAGTAGCTTAATTCTATATAAGGGCGTTTATAAAGGACTTCTATATCTCTACCAATTATTCTTAGAGTGCAGATATAATGCCAGCGGCTATTATAGGGGCTTTAGGGTCGTTCTGTATTTTAGAGGGTAGTATATAAGGTTAACGCAATATAGTGTTACGGAGCGAGCATAAGCGATGGTAATATATAGCAAAGTAGATATTATTAAGCTATGTATATAAACTGCGTAATAAAGTTAAGACGTTGTATAAGGAGAGAAGGTAAGGAAACGGGAAGAAAGGGTATATATTATTAGTTTAATTGCTTGGTCAATACATGCATAAAGCAGAATAGGATTTAAGGAGTAGTCCTGGCAGAACTTAATAGGATTGGTAGACTTTGGCAGAATTCGGTGGACTTTGGTAGAATTTGGTAGACTTTGACAGAATATGGCAGAATACGGCAAACTGCCATAGATTGCCGTCTCGCGGTCGGTTTCTTCTTACTGCGTTGGTGGAAATAGGTGGGCGTGTATAAGGTGTCACAGAGGTGTCCCGTAATATATAATTAGGTAGTAAATATGTAACGGAACCTTGTAGGAAATACTACAGTAGATTTATTAATAGGCTAGGTATATAAATAACTAATAAGTTAACAATATAATAATAACTAGTAGAGTGGTTACCTAATAGATTAACTCTAATTGTATTCTGAGATTTACTATAAGGAAAGGAACTATCTAGGTAGGGACTGAGGTCCTTTAAATACATAACCATACTCCTAAGAAAGTTGTTGCTTTATCTGCTCTGTCTACTCTACTCGCTCTATAGCAGATCTCACAGATTATACAGATTATATAGATTACCTTATATGACCTATACTACCATTCCTCGTTACGTGGTTCCACGGGTTCCGTTCTAGACCGTGCCGCTATTAACCAACTAGCTTCTTCCGACTCTTCTCCAAGTAGTCGTAACATTGTACTTAAAGCGTCCGTAACATTGGTAGTTTAGTAGGTCTAGAGGGCTTCTATAGGGAGGTCTTTAGATAGGGGTTTACAGTAGCGATCTGGTTTAGCCGTTATTTAATCTTCTATAGGGCTGCTACCATATTATAAACGTCGTTATAATTATGGCTAGCGGCTGCGTAACTAAGGCGATATGTGACTTTTTTAAGAAGATCTTTCTAGTCTTTAGCATTGTCTTAGATAAGGACTCTGGTATATTTCTAGAATTTAATATAGAACTTATTAAATAATTTAGTAGGACTTATCTTTAGGGCACGTAGTTTGGTTTAACTAGTAGCCACTAGGTTATAGTCGCGGTACATTTAATTAAGGTTATTAAGGACTTCCTAGTAGGACTGCCATTTTTAGGGCCTGCTAGTCTCCTATTAAGTAAAGAGCCTATTAAATAGGATGCCCTTTATTTGCCTAATAATATAGCTAATTTTAGCATCTTTTATAGGGAAAAGGTAGGCACTCTAAGTTAGTTTTTTGCGGATTTATATCTTCTAGTAACTATATTCCTTGCGGTTACCCTTAAAGATTAGGGGATTAGGGTAGTGTATATTAGACCCTACGGTAGCAGTTTAGGTTTAGTTATTATAGCTTTTATTATTACCGCTATAGTAGGGGTTCCTGTTAGGCAAAGCTACTTAGCGCTAACCTTCCGTTAAACGTTAAGTAAGTAAGGTTGCCGGGGGGGTAGAGATATAGGTGGCGTTATATACAGTAAAGAGGTGTCTAATATTATTATAAATATGCTTATTAAGCTAAAACTATAGATATTTAATTATACCCTCTCTTTTAGTAACTATAGTAATAAGTATAATCTTAGCCTTCTTTAATTGTTAGACGTCGCGTTTAGATATATAGAGGTCGTCTTTAATCTCTTGGCGTATATTATTAGCGAGCGCCTTATAAGCTTATAGGTCTTAGATAATGTTAAAATCTTAGGTAGTACGTATCTTAGCTTGTATAAGCTTTAGATAATAGTTCTATAGAAGATGGTAGTATTTATTAGGTTCTCGTATTACCATTTTTATAAATGTCTCGGCGTCTTATATCTTAATCTTAATAGGTAGTAGCCCTTTAGCTTATTTATCCATAGTTATATAGTTAATAAAAGATAAGATATTATTGATGTCTACCTTATTAAGGTTATTATAGTCTTTTAAGCTACTAGGCTTCCCTTTAGGAGTTAAGGCTAGGGCTAATAAATTAAATCCTCCTAGGATTAATTAGCGTCGTAGGTTTAATATAGGTATTAGGTTATTCTTTAAGTTTGATATAGTGGCTAGTAAGGAATTCCGTCTTACTATTGTTGGTTCTTTAGAGGTACGAAGTGGGAGACATACTGCTTCTGGCAGCGCCTATAGTATAATAGAGACGTAGAATTGGTTATAGGCTGAGTGTTAGTGAAAAAAAAAGGCGCAATGTAATGTTATGGAACGGAGGCAATGGCTATAGAGCGTATGTATTTGAGGAGTTTACAAGACGTTGCGCAATCGATCGTAAGGGTCGAGGGCGTAAGGAGGTGATATACCTACGCGTAGCTGACATAAGCTGTACGCGAGGTGTACGCGAGAGCACGGGGCTCTCCTGTGGAGGCCCTTACGATAGGGTTCCGTGACATATTTCTACCCTATTAGCTCCCGTGATATTAAGTAGAAAGCGCCGCCGAACAGATAATATATTAATAATTAAATTGCCTACCCCTACTATAATAACATGTGGAACGTTAGGTACCCTATATAAAATTTAACCCGAGTTTAATAGCTTTAACTTAGAGCCTTATATATAGAGTTTAATTAATATATTAATATATATATAGATATAAGGTTTTCCAGGGGGAGACCCCCTCGACCCCCCCTCTATAGAGCTTTTGCTTAATTTAGAAGTAATAGTAAGATTAAGGCGCCTTGATTACCGCTAGGTAAAGATCTACTATAATGACCAAGGCGCCCTACTTAAGCTAGGCTTAAAGATCATATTAGTTATAAATCTTGTATATATTTGGACTATAGAGCTTTAATGCAGAGCCCTTTACGTAGGATCTGATATAGTAGATTATAATTCCAATTTAAAGCTTTATATACCAAATTTTTTAATGCCTAATAACTAAATCGCTGTATAGCTGGAGTTAAAGTCTACTACCCTAACTTAATTAAATACGCGTGTAAGAAGAGATATAACTATATACCAAAACCCCTCCTCCTAACAGGCGGAGGCGGTATGGCTATAGTAGCGACGCCTAATATAATTGATTAACCACATCGTTGCCTACCAGTTTGGACATACGACGACGCGATGGCTTGGCGATAATGTAATAGCTTAGCGCCGAGTAATAAGAGGGAAGGAAGGAGATTAGGGGTGGCTTGGCCACTGCAAGAAGGTTATAATAGCGGTATAGTGTTAAACTTTAAAAATTATATTCTAGGAGCTCGATTAATAACCCCTATATAAAACGTTAACAACGTTTAATTATAGAGCTTTAAACCAGTATATATTATAGGAATGCCTATTATAAGCAGCTCCGAGTACGGAATCTAGAATATTTAATAGTGGTATAAGTATAAGATAGGGTACATATTTGCGTTCCTAAATGTCATTATATAACGCAATCTTTGGGTAACAAAAACTAGCCGTTAACATTACTTAATTAACACCTACTGGAGGTTCCTCCGTTCTTCCTATCTTCTCTTTTACTAGTTATCGCCTTGTCTAATACTGTCTATATTACCACGTTAACTAATAGATCCCTTAGTAGAGACTAAGGAGTATTAGAGCACCTCTAGCTCCTATAAGGAAGAAGAAAAGAAGAGAGGAAGGTATAAAGGAGGGATTATTTATAAATGGGAGAAGGCCTATAAGTATAGGAGATTAGGCGACTATAACATAGCTATTAACGTTGCTTAACTAATACCTACTAAAGGCTTCTTCGTCCTTTCTGTCTTCTTCCTTGCCTATTATCTCCTTATTTAATACTGTTTATATCGCTACGTTAATCAATAGATCTCTTAATAGAGACTAAAGAGGTATATTAGAGCACCTCTAGCTCCTATAAGGAAGAGGAGGAGGGGAGAAGAAGGTATAAAGGAGGGAGTATTTATAGATAGGAGGAGGCCTATAAGTATAGGAGATTAGGCGGCCATAATATAGCTATTAATATTACTTGACTAATACCTACTAGAGGCCCCTCCGTCCTTCCTATCTTCTCTCTCGCCTATCTTTTTATCTAATACTATCTATATTACCACATTAACTAATAGATCCCTTAGTGGAGACTAAAGAGGTATATTAGAGCACCCCTAGCTCCCTATAAGGAAAAAAAAAGAAGAGTAAGGATAAAAGAGGAAGTATTTATAGATAAGAGGAGGCCTATAAAGGGAGTAGTAATAAGGTTAAGGCGCCTTAGTTACTATTAGGTAGTATTATCTTATTAAAAGGGTCTACTGCAGTAACTAAGTAGGGTTAATTTAGAAATAATATGCATTCTTAGAGGTTACGTAACTTATTATATAAGCAACATTTCCGCCCCAAAAAAAATCTAAAAAAATCTAAAAATTAATTAACGCTATAGATAGCAGTAATATTAATCCAGCAATACTACCAATTCTCTTTATATACTATTGTATGTATATCTAATAGCTTTAAAGGCGATAAGAAGGTAGGACGAATAGGGGGGTTAAAATTTAGACAAATTAGACTTTGTAGTTAAGCTATTTAAAAGTTAAAAATCTAAGACAAATACTATATTCTCTGCTTACCTCTAAGCTAGTACATAATTTCCTATTTAGGAAAAGTTGTTTATAAGTAGTTGCTACTACCTCTATGAAAAATCTTCCTATTATGCCTCTTTAGTCTTACTTATAGATAACTAAAATTATTCCTTATTAAATCTACGTTTAAATATAAGCCCTAAAAGCTTCTTAACTTATAAGATTACTATATAAGTTAGTCTAGCTGTCTTATCCTTTTCCTTAATATCTAGAACTACCTAGTTAAGTATTAGGCCCTAGCTTTTATATACTATAAGAGCAAAAGCTAGAGTAACTGGAAATTAACGCTGTAAGCAAGAGCCTCTTATACCCTCCTACTTATAAAGTACGGAAAATATAGGGATAACTTTCTTACCATTCTACTAAGTAAATAGGTCAGGTCCGTTATACCTATTTACTATAATTAGTAGTAACTAGGGCTAATTATTTTTAATATCCGCGCATTCCTTTTATATAATATCTTTAACTGTACTAGTAGTACCGTTTACTAAGCCTAGTTTAACCCAGATATTCCACATTAGTATTACTTTCGCGCTAATATATAGGGCTAGATTCTCTATAGTATTACACTAATTAGAAGTAGCCTTCTACGCACCTACACCAGTATTAACTAACTTAATAGCCACTACCGGCTGTAAAAGGTCGCGAAGCTAAGTAGTGTTATACTTACTTATAGCAACGCATGTACTATATAGCCGAATTGCGTTATTAAAGCCTGTAACCTTATTAGTAGATAGGCCCTACTTATACCTAGTTAAAAGAAGCTTCTAGGTTAAATTACTTATAGAATTACTATATAGCTTTATAAGGGCGGTCCTAAATATAAAGCTCTTAGCGTTATTACCGCCCTGCCGCATAACTTAATCTAGAACAGTAATTTGGTTAATTACCTTATAGGCTCCCTTTCTATAGCTAGAAAGCTCTAATAGGCTAGTAGGTAGATTATTATATAAGGCCGCTTAACCTATAGGGAGAAGCTAATAGAAATCGCCTACTAGTAAAATGTTTAAGCCTCTAAAATAGTTGTTATTACATATAGGGTAGATCTAATAGAGGCGGCGATTAATCTAGGCTAGATATACTTGCCCAATTATAGATTTCTTATTAAGGATAAGATAATAAATATTCTTAAAAGCTTATTATAGAGGCATAAGACTGGTAGTAGGCAATTCCTTAAAGGGGCGATTTACTAGTAGCCTTAGTAGATCGTATATAGTCCTGCCATTAATATTAAATGCAGCTACCCTAGTAGGGGCGGCTTAAGCCAATGGCAATAGCTTACTATTAGCCCTTGCCATAGTATAGAGCGTAGTAGAGAGAACAGCAATAAGATATAATTTACTGGTTTCTGCCTCTCTATTAATATTAATCCGCAGTAGGGGGGGGCTAAGGCCTAATTGGATCTGCCTATAGTAATTAACTACAGCGTTATAAATATAACGCTAGCTTAGTTATAAGGAAGACAGAGTTGCTATTTAGGATAGGTAGCTTAATAGTAGAGGCTATAACTATACTTCCTACCAATAAGTCCTATTATTAAGCTACGGGTATATACTATAATATATACCCCAGTTATAGTTATAATTAAGCTCCCTATTACCAAGCCTATTAGGATCCTTAATTTTAACTCTATTAGTATTTTAGACGCGGGCATATAGGGCCTTAAAAGACTGGTATAGCTCTAAGTCGTCTATAAAATCGCCCTTAAACTCATTAATATTATTAGCAGTTTCGCGGCCTTTCTCCAGTTTCCAATTATAGAAGTAGTTAAGTGGGTGCTAATAAGAGTTAACGCAAGCCTAATAGGAAGCTATATAATTCGGGGCCTTAAATCTATTAGTATAAGTAGCCACTTCCTTATATTCCCTCTATGGGTAATAAAGAATAAGCTTTATACAGCAGAACTTAGGATACTATAGATAGGAAGGATCGCCTTTATATTGCGGAAAGTACGATATAACTTAAGGCTTTGCTCTTAGCCGATGCTTATAAGTAGAGTAATTAAAATAGAGTAGGAAATTAAAGAAAGTAACATCCTTTACCCTATCTAGGCGGCGCTTATATTTCTTATAGTTAGATAGTCCGTATCCTCCTAGTTGGCCATCCTTAAGCTTATATATAGCGCTTTAATTGTCCTCCTAGCGGTAGTTTAAAGTTACTATATTTCTAGAGCCTTTATAAAGAGAAATATTAAAAAGCAGATGGTATACCTCCTATGCTAACCAATTACGTTTAGTAATAAGCTTATTTATAAACCTAGCCACTACCAAACTAAAGGTATAAAGGCTATTAGCATACAGCTATACTAATTAAAGTAGCTCCTAATAGGAAGTTAACTTCTTCTCTTTATTACGGCGCTAGCAGATTGCCGCAGATTGCCGTCACGTGACTAGAGAATTGTATATAACTTCGAGCGGTGCTTCCGTTCTTCCCCTTTCCTTTCTCTAGCTTTGGATCCTCGTTTATAGACAATCTAATCGTACAGGCTTACGCGACCCTCTTGCCGTGCTCGTGCCTCGATTGACCAAGTCGCTAACACTCTTCCTTGCTATAATATTTGCCTATATAGTTAACTATTATTAATATGCTTATAGCGGGTAATATATTAATATTCGCCATGTATGCTAATATTATGGCTGCATTGTAACTATTAAGAAGCTTATTATTACGCTATGGACAGAACGTCTAGTAATATGGATTTTAATCCTTTAATACAGCGGCCTTATTGCGGAGAGTGTAAAAAGTAGAAGCGGCACTCCTTTACTCTAGTAGAGCCTTTCTTTAATCTTAAGCAGTAAAATTTAGTATAATTATAGTGCCGTTAAAATTAATTAAGGCAGGTAGTAAGAAGCTTACTAGTATTAAGCTATTCTTTATAGCTAAGAGTAGAAGGATATTAAAGATTAGGAGGCCTAGATTTATTAGGATTTATTACAGATATAAAAGTAGCCTAATACTTAGTAAAAGCCGCCCTTAATGCACTAGCTAATGGATCTAGCTTTAGGGCTGTTAAACTCCATAAGAAGCTATGTATATAGCCGCTACCTTATGCCTACCACTTATATTAGGACTAAAAGTTAGTGCCATTAAATAGACCTATAAGTACGTACTTCTTAAATAGATTAAAGCGGCAATATAGCTAGTAAGTAGCAATATGTAGATTATTGTTAAGATTTTAAGAAGCAATCTGGTAGCGCTAAGCCTTATTAGCAGCCTTATATTTATTAAATAGAGGTATATAAGAGTATAGATTATGCTAATATAGATTAGCAACGCTAAGTATAAAGAATAGAGACCCGCTTTTAATATTTTTAGTATAAGCCGTAAGCTTATTTCTCTTCTGCTTCTAGTAAGGTCTAGTGCTCTTAAGCTTCCGTATATACTATATAATCTTATTTAGAACCTAGTTACCCCTACTAACGTAATCTACAAGTATGTGGCCTAGCACAAGCATGTGGCCCACTTCAAGACCCCACCAAAAACCCAAAAAATCGTTCTTTAATATCTTAACAACAGCTTAATAATAAATTGTAGAAATTTATAATTAGACTCTCATACTTACTTTAAGACCTATATTAAAGTTTTGGACTAATTAGTGCAGCCATTATTAATATATTAAGATTTATTAAGATTTAGCTTTTAGATTTAAGCTTAATTATTATATCTTAAGAACCACTTATTAAATTACTTTAAAACTTTAATAGAGGTCTTAAAATAGGTAGGAGAGTCCAATTTCAAATTTTTATAATTTATTATTAAGCCGTTGTTAAGATATTAAAGAATGGTTTTTTGGTTTTTCGGTGGGGTTTTAAAGTGGGCCACATGCTTGTGGATTACGTTACTATTTATAAGATTACCAAGCTTATTTAAAGATAGACTATTTTTATCTAATTGGCCGTAAAGGAAGTAGGTAGTGTTAAGGGCTTGCTCTCTTATTGTTAGTAACACAAGGTGATATCACGTAGCTACGGTTCGTAGATAGTATGATAATAGTTAATTGTTTTCTTCTGATGAGGAAGGGCGAGGAGCTTAAGGCTCCTTGCCACGCTAGTGTCGCGGCGATACGTGACCACGTAACTACACGTGATATATTCCCAACACTAGCAATTCTTCTTTTGTGGGTTGCCTGTGTGACTATACCGTTTTAACCGCTTAACTAGTGTAACAGATATTAATCCTTCTTACTTACTATTGCCATTGTAATATAAGTCTCGCTGTCCCAAATTTACTAAAGAAATGGTGGTTGACTAAGTAGTAAACCTTAAACTATTATAACCTCAAATTGCCTTTTAGTACGTGATACTTTCTTACTAGGAAATCCTGGGTAGATTAACCAGGGAACTATATTATTGAAATAGAGTTGCGGAGCTTGTTAATATCCGGCTCCATTCTAGAATCCACCTCCACTAGATCCTCCACAAGAGCCTCCTCCGCGGTAGCCAGAGCCTCTGCATCTATTATAGCTGCCACGGCCTCATCTATACCCACTTTATCCGTAGGAGCAATTAGTGCAGTACTGGCCGTTGTTATAACTGTTATATTCGCCGTAATTAAGCTCCTGCTAAGGGTAGTTATTAAAGTAGAATTGCTGTGCCTTATAAGAGCGAATAGTGGTACTAATCGCAGATCTTAAGTTATCTGATTTTCTAGTGATCTTGCTATAATAGGAGCTACTAGCACAATCTTTAAGCGTAACCGAAAATGCACTGTAGTGTTAAATTAGTAGATACTAGGGAACTAAAGACAAAGGTTATTGCAGAGGTTATTACGGAGATTACTGCGGAGATTGCTACAGAGATTGCTATAGAGGTTGCTGCGGAGGTTCTTGTCGAGCTTGCTGCTAGTAGGTTGGGATATTATTCACAGATCTAGCTTATTATGCCAGTTATCTAGTTATAGTAGGGGTTAGAGTGTCAGAATTAAGCGAGGAATGCTGACTAAGCTCTAGACACGTTGTGAGGTCAAAGTCTGCAGGCAATCTATATAGACATCAACCGTATCTACTACATCACGAATCAATCAATATTCATTGTCTGCGTCATCTCTATCATCAAATAGACCCTCAAGACACCTCCGCTGTGACCTTATAACCTTGTAATTCCAACATAGAGGAAACGTCTCGGCGCTTAAGTTAAACAAGGTTAAGAATCTCTGGTGGGACGGAGCTTAAGGCATGGGTTAAGATACGGCAGCCTAAGGAACTTAAGGCTGAGGAACTTAAGGTGTTTGATAGCCTAAGGTTATCTATAGTGGTTCTTATAGAGCTTACTACTGAGATTGCTGCGGAGATTCTTATGGAGGTTGCTATAGAGGTTAAAGCGTCTCTAGTAGTGCAGCAATTGGGACAACTAGTAGTGCAGCAGTTGGAATAGCTAGTAAAATTGGCGGAGCAGCTAGTGGTCAGGCTGGAGATGCTTGTGTAGCTAGTAGGGGACTATAGAAAGGTGTTAATTGTAGCTATTTGTCATTGGGATTCCATTAAAAGTTAAACTTCTTTATAGTGCGTATTTGGTGCTCAATCTCTTATAAAGTCTATTTGTGCTCTTCCTTTACGTTAAGGACCTGCTCCTAAATGTTGTCTCTAATAATGCCCCCATCTATAGGGACAAATACTCCATTCTTCTAAAGGAAGTCTTGAAAATCCTAAACAATATTAACATTGCTAAGTGCCTAGGTGTCAGCGGTCCATCCTATAAAATCCTCCCTAAAATATTCCCACAGTTATATATTAGCGTAGTGTCTACTTTGGTAGAAGAGAATATGGTATAGGAGGAAGCTATTAACTTGTTTTGCCATATAGGTTGTTATATTAAAAACGGGAAATTTGTTCTAATCTTCATTAATAAGTTTTACGTACGCAGCTACCCCTAGTGGTAAGAAATCTCTCCAGTTATTTAGAGTAATTATAGCTATGTTTTCAGAGGAAGGGAAGTATTATTGGGTTATAGGAGAGGAGGTATTATTAGTGTAGGGATTGTTAATTGTCGTTTAGTACGCGTTTAGACGAGAATCTGCAATTATAGGGCTTAGGACTAGTTCTGGCCTTAAATTGCGAAGACTCGTAAAGTGTCACGGCACTGACCTGTCATACACTGTCTCGTACTGTTTCCTACTATTAGCTAGCCCACCATTAGCGCCTTAGCGGGCTGGCCCTACTATTTATATATAATACCCCCTTTCCATCTTCTTCTCCTCTTCATACCACAATGTAGTTATTTAGCCTACTTGCATTACAGCACTATAACAGTTTATGGTATCTCTAATTGCGCCCTATCGCGACCTTTGTTTTTTCCCTCTTCCTAAGTATACTGTCTCCGTTTTCCTAGTATAATCGCAACCTAGCGCGACCGATAACACCATACCATAGTTCTAGACAACCCTAGCATAGTCCTAGATAATCTTAGTATAATCTTAGACAATCTTAGTATAGTTATAGACAATTTTAGCATTATAGCCAGCCTTATAGATTTTAATTGCCTTACCTAGATCCCTTAAAATAGGTAATTACAACATAGATAATACCCCGTTAATAAACCTACGCGAAGCGCTTACCTGCCTCTTTAATACCTCCCACACCTACATTGCCTAGGCAATTAGGAATGGCCTGGAGTACCCTAAGGACCTTAATATGGCAGGAACCTTCCAGCACCTTTCTATATATACAACCTTTTTGACTAGCGTTGAGAACGGCCTCTAAGCCGTCTATAATAAAGGCCAAACTATAAAGTCTTAACTTAAAGAAGCTTAGTATAGAATTAACTCCCTTAAGACGCTTAAACCACGTGTATAATAAAATAAATAATAAGCTCTTGCATATACTAAGACCATATAAAGTCTAAGCTTTTAGATTACTATACTCACCTAGACTATTGCCAAGAAGAATATAGCTACTGGCTCCCCTCTTCTAACTAAGCCCTATAGAAAAAAGCGTAAAGCAAAAGATCTAACCCCATTTAATGGCAAGGGATCACCAATTAAAAAATAAGAAAAATTTAAGATATGGGAAACGAAAATCCAAGGCGTTTTCTGGAGAGATATAAAGTGCTTTAAGACTCCAATAGACAAAATCCTCTACATGTCAGACATGCTAATAGATAAGGCCTATAACTATATTAAGCATGGCCTTAATATACTACGTATATACCCAAACAACTTAAGCAAATGGACCTTCTCTGACCAAGAGTCTATGCTCGTATATATAAGGAAGCACTATAAGACCATTAATACAACCCAAGCGGCTAAAAATAAGTTGGATACCTTAAGCCAGGGTAAGCGTAACTACTAGTCCTAGAAAGCAGAGCTTAATGAGTTAATAATTAAAGCAAACAAGACTAAGGAACAAAAAGTAGACTTGCTTAAGAAAAATATTTTACTGAAGATAAAAGACCTAGCCCTTACCCTTAGCCGTAAGATCGGCGATGCTGACTATAAAGGCTAGAGTAAGCAGATGGACGTGTTCGCTTATAACCTATAGAACTATGCCCACCATATAAAGCTGAATACCACTAAGCCAAGTACCGCTGGCGGCTATCAACCTATATTACCTAATAACAACACCTTAGCACTGGCATTATAGAATAACCTAATAGACCTCAACGCCATTAAATTTAGTAGCGGTAGTAGTAGCCTCCCTAACGACGTCCAAAGATACCGTATGGATAACAGACTCTATATAGCATATAGTTAACCTAGCCACTGGAAAGATACTTATAACCCTAAAATAAACCTAAATCCCCTCCTAATGCTACCACGCCAACCCCCTCCTAGCCGCGGCGGATTCTTTAGTAGAGGGGATAGCAACCGAAATAGTAACCGCGGACAAGGACGTGAGTTTGGACATAGAAACCCACCCCTACAATAGCCTTCCTTAATACAGCCCTAGCCGATGGTCCTATATGTGAACTACGGATAAGTGCTCCATGTCGCTACTAATTGTGAGACCGGCCATATTATCGGTAAAGTACCCTTTAGCACATATACACCGTCGGAGACCAATATATTAGGACACACCAGCCAAGACTATAGCCACCAGCTAAGCCCCATAAGTTAGTTATTAAAAGGCCAACCCTTAGACTAAGTTGCCTCTAAGGGTTAGAACCATACGGGGAGGAGGATAAAAGGATTAAATCTATACTACTAGATTAGTTAGACCTTATTCTAAGTTAACTACTACTTAACCTTAGAACAGTAAATAATAATAGAAATACTATCCTTATTCAGACCTACCTCTCCTTACTGCGCAACCTACTCCTATAAGTTTTTATTAAAATAGTAAGCCTTATTAACACCAGTAGTACAGCACCAGCATTTATAGACGAAGACTTGCTTATAAAAAAGCATAATATTATAATAAAAAGACTCCTAGTCCTAAAACCACTCCGCCTTACTAATAGACTCCCATCCAGCTTTATTACCCACTACTTTATAGCAAAAATAACAATCGGCTACTATATAGAATCTATACTTTTCTACGTCACAAAATTATTACCCTCTATACTAGTAATTCTTGGAATGCCCTAGCTTAAAAAACACAATCTAAGGGCAGACTTCCCCGCTCTAAAGCTTAAGTTTAACTCTAATTACTATGCCTACAACTGTCTCCCATGGCACATTCCTAATTATGACTAAATAGCACCATGCGGACGCATCGCAAGGCTAACGCTTAGATACTGTTAGCTAATAGTAGAAGAGGTGCCTAACACTAGTGACCTAATATACATAATAAACGAAGCGGAGATCCTGGAAGACTAGACCACCGCCCTATCCCCGAAAAAACAAATACCGCCAGAACCATAAGTCCCCTATATACACCCGCTTAACCTAGGTCAGCTAACAAGATACCTAACTTTAAGTTATTTGCTATACGTACATGCGACCGCATATATAATAGCCAAAGACGTTATAGCCAAGACCGAAACTAGAGCAATTAAGACCTCCCCCCTATAACGCCCAACCTCATACCTGTCTCCTATGCGTACCGTACAGGGCTGCCGCCTCGTTTCCGCCCCCTTAGGCCGACCGAGCCGTGCCAGCCTAGCTATAGCACTAGAGAACCAGATACGCCCCAACCTGGACAATATTAGATGCACTTATGCCGTTAATTTTACCCAGTTCTGTAAACAAAAAGACGTAAAGGTAATAAGGATCTATATGGCAGAGCTAGTAGAACTAGTTAAACAAGAAAAATACCAATAGCTGCTTAAAGAGCTACCTATAGGCCTAATAGAAGTACCAAACCTATTAAAAAAATCTTTCCGCTAGCTAGTAGAAGGCGACTATATAATAGAGGAAGCCCGTAAAGCGCTACCCCCTTATTTTTATAACTTTCTTAAGACAAACCTAAAAACTAAGCCTAAGTTTCTACGCCGAAAGATAGTTAATACTAATATTAAGAAATTCCTAAAAGGCAAACTAGGATTAACCTATAAAGATATTCTATAACGCTTACCAAAAGAGTTTTGTGAATATATTAAACACTTCCTCCCTAAAAATATAGATAAGCTGCCCCCTTACCAACCATAGGACTATAAAATTGAGATTATACCTAGAAAGTAGGCCTTATATTATAAGAACAGACCACTCTCACCCACTAAACTCAGTTGTATAAAGAAATGGATTAACGAGATGCTAGATAAGGGTTTTATTCGCAAATTAACCTTACTAGCCGCTATACTACTCCTCCTTGCTGCGAAACCTGATGGTAGTGTGCGAATCTACTATAACTACTAAGGCCTAAATATAGTTACTATTAAGAATTAGTACCTATTGCCACTAATCCACAAGACACTTAATATACTCTATAGTGCCAAGTACTTTACTAAGCTTAACGTAATTGCTGCGTTTAACCAGATCCGGATTGCGGAAGGTTACAAGTGGCTTATAGCATTTATTACCCAGTTTGGACTCTATAAGATATTAGTTACACTATTTAGTCTCTATAATACACCCACTATATTCCAGAACTATATTAACCATGTTTTATATAACGCCCTTAATAACTACTGTACTGCCTACCTTAACGATGTCCTTGTCTTCTCTAAAACACGCACTAAGTACACTAAATATATAAATAAAGTTATCTAGAGACTTAGCAATACCGGATTATAGATTAACATTAATAAGTCTAAGTTTTATACTACTAAAACAAAATATCTTGGCTTGATTATCTTAACTAATAGCATAACTATAGACCCTAAGAAAGTGCAGGCCTTATAGAAATAGAAGGACCCAACGTTAATTAAAGAACTATAGCAATTTCTCGGCTTCGCGAACTTTTACTAATAATTTATCCAAAGCTACTCTGTAGTTGTTAAACCCATAACTAGGCTACTAAAGAAGAGTACTAATTGGTTATAGGGCCCTAATCAAGCACAAGCCTTTTAGACACTAAAGACAACGTTTACCACAGCACCAGTCCTAGTATACTACAACTATATAAAGAAAACCGTAGTAGAGACAGACGCCTTAAACTGGGCTTTAGGAGGAGTGCTTTACCAAGCTAGTAAAGATGGTAAACTTAAGCCAGTCGCATTCTTCTCTGCCAAGTACTCCGCCCCAGAATGTAACTATAAGATATACAATAAGGAGCTCCTAGTAATTATAAAAGCACTAGAAGAATGGCGCCCTAAACTACAAGGAACTAAGTAACCGTTTAAGATTATTATAGACTATAAGAACCTCTAGACCTTTATAATAACAAAACAACTGAACCAGTACTAAGTTTAATAGGCTAAGTTCCTCTTTTAGTTTAACTTTGTTATTACCTATAGGCCCAGCACCAAAGCCACAATCCTAGACGCTCTTAGCCGTCTCCTAGGCGTAGTACCTACTAATACTGGTAACAAATGTCTATAACACTAAGACCGCGTTGTCTTACTACAAAAAAAAGTTAACCCTGCTATCCTAGAAGAGCTGCTAAGTAAATCCTAAGACTAGAGCGTTAAAGACTTTATTATAGTAATGGACCCAGAGCCTAAGAAAAAACCCCTTAAGGAGCTTATTAAGAATGCCTATAAGAAGAATAAACTCGCTAGGGATATATTAGCTGTGCTATGTAAACGGGAAGGCCATAAAGCACGTCGCTAGCCTAAGCAGATTAGGAAGTTACTCCGCTATAATAAATCCAAATATTTAATTATCGACGGCCTAATCTACTATAGGAATTGAGTATTTGTCCCTAATTTACCTAAACTCTAACTAGAAGTCGTACACCACACGCATAGTTTAGGTCCTATGGGCTACCTAGGCCGCGTTAAGACGCTAGACCTCCTTAATTAAACCTATTAGTGGCTAGGTATTTTACAGTTTATAGCTACCTTTATAAAAGACTGCGCTCTCTGCTTCCGTATAAAGACCCTATACTTAGCACCGCCCGGTTTCCTAAAACCACTAGAACTACTAGTCCGCCCATAGACTAATATCTCTATTAACCACGTTGTCGACCTACCTAAGTGCCTTTATAACAGTAAAACATATAAATATATCTTTGTCGTTATTAACTGCCTAATAAAGATAAGACACTTTATTTCTGTCACTAGCCTAAATACTAAGGAGCTTATTAAAGTATTCATCTACACTATCTATAAGTTACACGGCGCTCCGAATACTATTATTTCTAATAGAGGCTCTTTATTTGTTTCTAACTTCTGGCGTCGCCTAAACTAGCGCCTAAAGGTAACCCTAAGCCCTAGTTCTATATGGTACCCTAAAACAGATGGCCAAACCGAGATTATTAATATAGCAATAAATAAGTACCTACGCGCCTTTATAAGCTTTACCTAAGATAACTAGGTAGATTAGCTCCCCCTTGCCGAGTTTGCTATAAATAACCAGATTAATAAGACTATGGGAATCTTACCGTTCTTTGCTAACTATAGCTATAACCCATATCTAGGCATTAAACTAGTGGGCCCCTAGCTATTAGCCCTGTCTATATATGCAAAGAAGGAGTACCTATAAGCTGATACTATTACTAACTGCTTTAAGCGCATCTTAACCCAGCTTAAAGCCCTAGCTCGTATCTCCCAGCGACGCTATAAAGACAACGCTAATATAAAACAAGATGAAGGTATAATATTTAAAAAGGATAATATGGTTATAGTTAGCCTTGAAAATATAAAGACTAACCGGCCTAAGAGAAAGTGGGATAATAACTAGGACGGACCCTAGCCCGTCCTAGCTGCCTATAGAGGAGCAGTTATAGTTAACCTCCCAGACTATATCCGCGTTAATAAGTCTTTCTATACTTTAAAAGTCCGCCTCTAGTTCCCTAAAGAGATCTCTAGTTAAGTACGCATTAATAAAGAGGAACGTTATAATGTCATAGGAAGGATAGCCAAAAGAGACAATAATGGCAATATTACAGACAAGTGGGAATTTAAAAAGATTCTTAATATACATAATAAACAAATGGACGAGTACGGCCTAATATATTATATTAAGTGGAAGTATTATAATAAAGAAACCTAGGAACCCGAGAAGTCCCTAAAAGGGTGCAAGCGCGCACTATATAAGTTCTATAAACAACACCCTAAGAAGCCCGGACCCCCAGACTGGGTATAAGATAAGGAAAAGTTACGCCAAGGTTATAGCCAACCACGATATTAATTTATAGTGGTTGAGATATTATGGAACTTTAACCGCCGGTTAAAGTTATCTAATTGGCCAGATTCTTGCTAAGGAACGCTATAAAACGCCACATAGATTAATTCTGGTGGCGGTATAGAGTTCTGCTAACTTTATTCACTAAACTAACCAATCAGGATTTTCTATCCCTGGGATGGAAAATCGCCATTAGCTCGGCTAAGGGCGGTAAGCGGAACTGATATCTTCGCGACAAAAACCAGCCCCCGCGTATTACCTGTTTTTAGAGTTATTTATTCGGTTTGGGGACCAAACCTTCTAGGGGAGGGAAGTACTGTCACGGCACTAACCTGTTATATACTGTCTCGTACTGTTTCTTACTGTTGGCTGGCCCACCATTAGCGCCTTGGCGGGCTGGCCCTACTATTTATGTACAATACCCCCTTTCCATCTTCTTCTCCTCTTTATACCATAATGTAGTTATTTAGCCTACTTGCATTATAGCACTGTGACATAAAGTGTGTTGTTCTGCGTAATAGACGCAAGAATCTATAATCTTAGAAAGGCTTAGGACTAGTTCTGGCCTTTAAATCCTTAGATTTGTAGAAGAGTTTTATTTAAGGTTTAGGACTAGTTCTAACCTCAAAAGACAGCTTTCTCTAGCACGAGTAGCACTAGTACAGTGGCTTGTCTCTTCTTAGTGGAATACCTAGCTGTTCTGTGGTATAATAGTAAAGTTAACTACTAATCAGTGTTGGTAACACAAGGTAATATCACATAGCTACGGTTCGTAGATAGTATAATAATAGTTAATTGTTTTCTTCTAATAAAGAAGGGCGAGGAGCTTAAGGCTCCTCGCCACGCTAGTGTTGTGGTGACACGTGACTACGTAACCACACGTAATATATTCCTAACACTTGTAGTCTAATTAAATATATAGTAGCAAAATAAGAGGTGGCGGCTAAACCGACTATCCTAATACTTAAGCATATACTTAGCGTACGCAGCTAGGTTAACTATACGGCTTTATGGTATATTAAAATCTACTTTACTATAAGGAAATAGGGTAGGAAAGGCACCACGCATAATAAAACTAGCTAATTACTTAAAGAGAGGTATCTATTACACAGTAAGAACCTCTAGGCCCGCTTATAGGTTTTATTAGTATTAAACCTTACAACCTAAAAGCTCTAATTTATTAAGGTTAGGCACTAGATTAGAAACCAAAGTATCTAGTATATTATTATCAAATTTGCTATCTAGTATATTACTACTAAGCTTAGTAGGCAGAGGATTAATAGAAGGAGGATATTGTATAAAAGCAGTAGGATAAGCTATTAGGTTACTAGAATTAGACTCTAACTTATTAATATAAGGTAGCTAATCTAATATAGAGCCATTTTTAGGTAAGCTAGTAAGCTAGGTGCTATATATTTTAACGTTATAATAATTAAGATAATTAACCTTTAGAAAGTGAAGCTATAGTACTATAGTAGAGCGCCTTATAGTATACCATTTAGTAAACCGCCGACTTAGGTATTTGCTACCCTTTACTACTGTAGGCCTTATGACCAGTATATTAAGTTTAGAAGGTAGCCGTGGTAGCTACCTTTAAGTCTTTAATATATTCTGGCTAAAGTAGTAAATATAGCCAGTATAGCAATATTGCTAACTACATATACGCACAACTTATAGATAAATGTATACGCGCATAATTAGAAGCTCCTCTACCATAGTAAGTATAGGTAAGAAGCTAGAAATAGGCCCTAGATTAAGCCTATTTCTTTTACTAAATAGAGAAGAAGCGGTTAGATCCTTAAGGCTATTGGCGTCCTTAATATAGGCTTTATATATACTTAGATCGTTACCCTCTATAGCTAGGCCTATTTAGAACTACCGCTCCAGTCCGTCGCCTCCCTTTCGACCTCCGCCGTCGTCGCAGGGGCGCCGCTGGTTATATACCCCCTGAGGACGCGTCATCACGACGCTAGCCACTACCACCAGTCTGCCACAGAGCGGACGACCTCCACTACAACCTGTCTGCCACAGAGCGGACGACCTCCTCAACCCGTCTGCCACAGAGCGGACGACCTCCTCTACTATACCAACGATTCCACTACAACCTGTCTACTGCAGAGCAGACGACCTCCTACATCCAGTCTACAGCCATCGTGCTGTAGACGACCTCTACTACAACCAGTCTATGGCTGTCGCGCTATAGGCAATCAAACTATAGAGGACCGAAGGCGTACCGCAGGCGTACCGCAGGCGCACCGCAGACGATGCACTGCTAGGGTAGCTATAGTAGGGGATAGGGGAAGGGGGCTGGCCCGTGTTACCATTAGCACGTAAAATATAAGGTGTATAGGGGAATTGGTATTTATACCCTATACAGACAACCTTGTGAAAATTTTTCCTACTAGGGTGGGTTTATGTAGCAAGGTTCGCCCTTCTAAAATACTATTAGTAGCCTACTTTTGGGGAGAGTAGCTAT
>Ga0307507_10002205_pt1 | contig 41702 bp, 13 predicted proteins | sample 7_EM_MG_FD_207223 | JGI IMG/M metagenome (GOLD analysis project Ga0307507, IMG submission 207223) | Populus trichocarpa ectomycorrhiza microbial communities from riparian zone in the Pacific Northwest, United States - 7_EM | ecosystem: Host-associated > Plants > Roots > Unclassified | place... | reverse complement strand
GCCAACCGCCCTCCCTGCTAGTTTTAGTGGCGTTATAGCCGTGTGTACACTATTTTATAGGATATCATTATAATGCCACTAAAACTAGCAGGGAGGGCGGTTGGCCCGCTCAGGTTGCCCCCTTGTAGATAGTAAGTTAGGCTATATATAAAACGGCAAGGCTAACCTCTAGTAGCTTAAATCCAAAGTCTATTAGCGCTATGGCCACTTAAAATACGCGTCAAGCACAAACTAGGTTATACATTAATTAGCTAAACTCGTTTACCTATCCCTTAACCCGTCGATTCTGGCGCAACGATATTGATAAGGGTTAGCCAATAGGAGGCCCTTATTCGAACCTTCGTGATGAGAACTGTAGCAACCGTGAGGCTCTGTTGATGCCTCGAGTACAGCTTAGCACGGTGTTCCTGCATGGGCCTGCTAAGCTGGCCCTAGCGTTGCGCCTTGATGGGTTAAGGGATATAGTACTATTAACGGCAAGGAAGATAATAGGGTAGTTACAGCGCAGTATATTCTTAAAAAAGCTCGCCGCTAGCTTTAACTGCTCTTAATTCTTAACTATTAGGCTTATCTAAAGCTAGCCGTACGGTAGGACGCCTTGGTTACTATAGTAGATCCTTTTAATAAGATAATACTACCTAGCAGTAACTAAGGCGCCTTAGCTTTACTACTACTTCTAAACACTCTATAAGGGTATCTAGGGGGTCTCCTCTTAGAAAGCCTTATATATAGATATTAATTAGACTCTATATTACTTCTAAATTAAGCCTAACTTAAGTAGGGTGTCTTGGTCACTGCAATAGATCCTCTTAGTAAGATAATATTACTTAGTAGTAACTAAGGCGTATTAGCCTTACTACTACTTTTAAATTAAGTAAAAGATCTATAGAGGGGGGGTCCAGGGGGTCTCTCCCTGGAAAACCTTATATCTATATATATATTAATATATTAATTAAACTCTATATATAAGGCTCTAAGTTAAAGCTTTTAAACTTGGGTTAAGGTTTACATAGGGTACCTAATGTTCTATATATTCCTTATACTTTTGGTATAAATAAAGCCTTGCGTACTGTTATGGTGCTAACAGAATATAGCAGAAAGCGGGTAGAATACGGCAGATTGCGGTTATGTAATTAAAGGGTTATATATAGCTTTGAGCAGCGCCTCCGTCCCTCCCCCTTTCCTTTCTCTAGCTTTGGATCCTCGTTTATAGACAATCCAATTGTATAGGCTTGCGCGACCTTTTTGCCGTGCTTGTGCCTTAATTGGCTAAGTCGCTAACATTATCTAAAGCTTGTCACTACTCTTTCTCCCTAAGAAAGAACTTAAAAAAAATATCTATAGACTATAAAAAGGACAAGGATATAGAACAGGACCCTAAGGACAAGAATAGAACTAAAAGAACATAAATAGAATGCGAAACCTAAGAATAGGACACGCATAGACCAGAACCCCTAGAAAATAAACAAACAACCGGAAATTACCTAATACCCCTACTACTATGCCAAGAAATACAGTAGTTGGCAAAGCCGTTACAGGACCCGTAAATACCTCCAATAGTAAAACAGTCGCCGTCTTAACCCCCTAGGAAGAGCTTATAGCAGCTAATACTGAAATCAAACGGCTTTAAGAGCTGCTTGAAACTAGAGACACCCCTACGCCTAGCAATAGGTTATTAGATACCTAGAGACTTGCTACAGTCCTTAAGGCCCTAGCCTAACATATAGCATTAGCATCATTACGGTCCGCAAAGGTCATAGACCCCCTATTACTTACTAATAGAACTAACCCTATATTTAATAACTGGAAACTTTAATTGCAGGACAAGCTTAAAGTTAATGTAGACTACTTTCCTAATACCTAAGCTAAAATAGTATATATCTTTAGCCGTACTGGCGGTAATATATAGATATACCTACGTCCGCAATACGCCTAGGACTTAGGAGACCCCTTCCTCTTAGAAGAAGAGATAATTAACTACCTATCTTCTATTTATAAGGACTCCTTTAAAGTATAAAACGCCTAGCTTAATTATAAAAGCCTAAATATAAAAATAATAGAGACCTTCTTAGTCTTCTAGACTCGCTTTCTATACCTAGCTAAATAGACTTAAATCCCCTAGGAAGATCTAATGCTAGACCTCTTTAATAAGCTTACCCTAGACCTATAGCGCGCTATACTGCTAGTTTATACTACTATATAGACGCTAAAGGAACTTATGGACTAATACCTAGCTATTAACTAGGGCCTTGTAACAGGACTAGCCTAGTTACAGTAGGAATGTCTCGGTAAAACACTCGACAGATAAACTTGACGCCTTAATTGACTTCTGCCAAGTTCTGCTAGATTAATCGAATTCTACTAAAGTCCGTCCGCGTGTGTACGTGCGTACGCATCGACCAAGACCCCTGACTATTTAATTATAAGATTCTCTGGTTATTCCTTTCTCTTCTTTACGCAACGTCTTGTTCTCTTCAAGAGCTATATACCCTTAGATTTAGATAGAATTTATATTATTCCTTTAAATCTTCCCCAAAGCCTCTTCGCGCCCTTACATTACGTTGTATTAAAAAAAAACAACTACTATTAAAATGGCAAACAAACCCAAATCCTCTTTAATAACTATAAGTATTATATCCCTAGTTAGGGAACAGTTGACTATAATGCAACAGTCCTTTACAGATGCCTTAGCTTAGTAGCGGGCTACACTAGAAGCCTAGCATTAGCGATTAATAGAAGCACTCCGTAAAGAACTCTATAATGTCTAAGCATTTACGTTAGAGACCCCGACACCGCCTATAAACAAAATTAATATAACTGTATCCGAACCTAGCCCCTTAAACGCGAACTTTAAACTAGTAATGGTAACTCAACCTATATCTATAACAAATTTAATACCCATTACAAAATCTAAAAAGCTCCCTAATCCTCTAATATTTAATAGAAATTGAAATAACCTATATCCCTTTATAACTAAGCTCTGTCTTAAACTCTTAACAAACTATAACCAATACCCCACCAAAGCTAGCAAAATTAGCTATGGAATATCTTGTTTAAGCAAGGACACTGCACGAACTATAGATCCATTCTTCCATAACGGCACCTTTATTAGTTTTGAAATCTTTATCTCCCTACTAGAACGAACGTATAATAACACTAGCCGCGAACACACAGCTGTTACTAAACTTAAAAACCTATAATAACGGAACCGAGAATTTACCAGCTTCTTTTCGGAATTTTTAGGCCTTATTAGCAAACTAGATTAGAATAAAGCCGCTAAAGTCGCTGCTCTTTAATAAGCTATTTTGGATAAAATTAAAGCCTAGTTAGTAGGTAGGGAACTGCTAAAAGACCTGCCTAAATTCGCTATAATATGTTAACGAATTAATAAGGACCTTTAATATAACAAACAAACTCGTTCTCTAAAGCCGACCATGTCTTATATTTAAAACTCTATAAAACTAATACATACCCTAAAACGCGGTCCCTCTCTAAACCCAAAAAGTTCTATATATAACCCTATGGACCTCAATACTACTTAATCTTATGCACCCTTAGGAACCAACAAACAAAGAACTTAAGTCACAAACAGAGAATGCTTTAGATGTGGTAAAAAAGGACATATTTAAAGGAATTGCCAAACTCACCCTTTTAAAAAAGTCTGCTATAGTTCCTCCCAGTTTTTAAATCGCACCCACTCCTTAAATCGCACTTGTTCTTTAAGCTGTACTCGCTCCTTAACCCGTACTCGTTCTATAAATTATACCTAGTCGTTACAAAGCATCTTACCCTTAGCTAACTTGGAAAACAAATTATCCTAGGGCCAAGTCGCGCCTTAGGACAAGAAGTGGAAGAGCATAAGTGTTTAGGCTCTTCCAGCACTAATATATAACATAACTCCCTTAATATACTTGGTGAAATTCAAACACTTAAAAAATGGAAGGAGGTACAAATTCTTATAGATAGCGGAGCTACTAGCATAGGCTTTATTAATATAAACTACACGAAAACCCAACGCCTAAATTTAAAGAAACTCAATAAGCCCTAAGGCCTATAAGGCTTTAATGGCAAACCCTTAATATATAGCGAATTAACGCACTACGCTCTTGTGAAAATGCGGATAGGTAAATACCTTAAATACATTTCCTTATTCGTAACACCCCTAAAGTAATATAAGATAATACTTAGACATAGATAGCTAAAATAACACAACCCTTTAATTAGCTGGGTTAAAGAAACACTAAAATTCCGTATAACCTACTACTAAAGTTATTACTTAAAACACCACCAACCCTATAAATATGCATAAGATTATTTAAATTCAATATAATATAAACTGCCCCTGCCACGGACCCCAAACCAAAACGATACGGCTATAACTACTAATAGTAGTAAAGAATGCGAAGACGTTACGCCAAAACCTCTTAAAATTTATATAATACAAGCTGCACCTTTTGTTTTATTAGCATGAAAACGAGACTATAAAATCTTCGCTATAACTATGGAAGATATTAAAAAAGCACTAAAACCAAAGCAATATATTAACCCTTAACCTCTTATGCCTAAAGAGTACCACAATCTAATCAATAAGTTTAAGAAAAGATTCGCAGACCAACTACCCCTATATTAGGATATACACGATTTTAAGATAGAACTTAAATCTAATATAACACTAAAGTTCGGACCGCTATACGGTATGTCACGGAAAGAACTGCTTATAATGCAATAATACCTCAATAAGTATCTAGAAAAAGGATTTATTCGCCCTAGTTAATCTCCATTTGCCTTACCCATACTATTTATTAAAAAGCTAGGAGGAGGCTTAAGATTCTATATTAATTATCAAGCTCTGAATGCAATTACGATTTAAAACTAATATCTAATCCCCTTAATCTAAGAGACGCTTAACTGCCTAGTAAAGGCACGATATTTTATAAAGCTTGATATAGTCGCTGCCTTTAATTAAATTCGCGTCCAAGAAGGAGACAAGAAGTATATAGCCTTTTGTATATAATAGGGACTCTTTAAATACCTAGTAATACCGTTTAGTGTAAAGAACGGTCCTAGTATGTTTTAGCAATACGTTAATAATACGCTTCGTGAATTCCTTAATGTATTTATTACCGCGTATATTAATAATATCTTAATCTACTCGTCTTTGCTTTCTAAGTATTAAAAACACGTCTAAATGGTCCTTAAACGTTTGCGAGATACGGGTTTATAATGCGATATTAAGAAATGTAAGTTCTATATGTCTAAAGTCACATACCTAGGCCTAATTATATCCCGCAACGGAATTAAAATGGACCCTAAGAAGGTTACTACTATTATAAACTAGGGAAGCCCTAGTAACATATAAGACATTTAAGGATTTCTAGGATTTGTAAATTTCTACTATCGATTTATTAACCACTTCTTAAAAATTGCCTAACCATTAGTAAACTTAATAAGGAAGAACATAAAATTTAAATGGACTGCTAGATGCGAACAAGCTTTTAATAATTTAAAATAACGCTTTATAACCACCCTAATTCTTGCTTACTTTAACCCTAACCTTAAATATGTTGTTAAAACAGACTTGTCTGATTATGCCCTAGGGGGAGTGTTATTGCAGTATAATAAGAACGGTGAGCTGCGTCTAGTAGCCTTTCTCTCTCGAAAGCTCGCCCCTGCCGAATTAAACTATAAGATATACGATAAGGAACTACTTGTAATTATTAGATGCTTTAAACAATGGCGTCCAGAACTTAAAGGATTGTTATTCCTAATACGCGTATTAATGGACTATAAGAACCTGCAGTATTTTATAACTATAAAGCAATTAATGTAACGCCAAATTTGTTAGGCCAAATACCTCTTATAATTTGACTTTAAGATTATATACTAACTGGGTAAACTTAATCAGAAGCCTAACGCATTAATATAATAATTATAAGACCTACCTGCAAACGCTTTAGACAAACGGATTATAAATTAATTATAGATCCTATTGCCCTCTAAACGTTTTAAGAAACTATATCCTATATTCCTAAATATAGAACTTAACAGAAACAAATTAGAAATTGATAAATAGGAAATAGAAATTAATAAGCTAATGGAATATAAATATAAGAATAACGCATAGATAGCAGATGTAATGGAAGCAATTTAAATAGAAAAACAACAATATAAAGATATTACACTCGCCAAATGTGAAATTTGTAACAATTGACTATACTATTAACAGAATATGGTAGTCCTAAATTCCGAACCTTTACGATTCAAGATACTTAAATTCATACACGACTTTCCTGTAGCGGGACATCCTAGCTATATAAAAACGTACGAGATAGTCCAACAAGCATATTACTGGCCTATAATGTATAACTATGTGCGAAAATACGTTCAAGCATATAGAACGTGTATTCATGGAAAGACTTCTTATATAAAGAAATAAGGAGTACTCTAACTATTATTAATTCTAATGCAAAGATGGCGTGATATCTTAATTAACTTTATAGTAGATTTACCTAGCAGCAACAGATTTATGAATATTATAGTAGTAGTTAACCGCCTTATAAAAATGCGACACATGATTCCTATAGACTCAATTAATGTTATCTTAGTAGCTAAATGTTTTGTTAAATATGTCTTTAAGCTGCATAGACTCCCTAATTTAATAATATCCAACTATAGAAGCTAGTTCGTTTTAGACTTCTAGCAAGCTCTATATAAATAATTAAGTATATAAATATAACTCTTAACTGCATTTTATCTAGAGACAGACGGTTAAACTAAAATTGTAAATACGATTATAGAACAATACCTATAAATATACTGCTCCTACCTATAAGACGACTGGGAAAAGTGGCTGCCTTTAGCTAAGTTTACTACAAATAATATAATAAATGAATTAATAGGTATAACGCCATTCTATACAACCTACGGACAAGACCCTTAACTTAGATTTAAACCATAACCTAAAATTAATGTGATAGGACCCACAATTAAACGGATTTAGTTAATTAATGCGTACAACTTCACTGATTAAATAAAGCAGTTAATGGAACTATTACAAAGTAAATTAACGTACGCTTAAATGGTATAGAAATGGCATACAAACAAAGAACGAGCTCCCGCATAGGACTTTAAAGAAGGTGATATAGCTTACCTAAATACACGAAATATAAAGACTTAACGGCCCTTAAAGAAACTTAATTAGAAGTTTATGGGCCCATACTAAATTAAAAAGAAACTAAGCCTATACGCCTATAAGCTTAAACTGCTAACTAAAATAAAAATACACCTAACGTTTTACGTAAGCTTGCTATAACCTTTAAAAGGTGAACCTTTAACTCGCAAAGTGCCGCCGCTACCTCCCGTAATTATTAACAACGGTAACGGTTCTTACTTTATTAACTTAATTAATAATATGCGATAGAAAAAACGATCTAAACAATTTAAACTTTTTATTAAGTGGGAAGGATATAAAACACAAACCTAGGAAACCTATAATTAGATTAAGGCTGACGCGCCTTCCTTAGTAAAAGAATTCTATAAGGACCATCCTTCGCGGCCTACTCCGGCTAAATAGACATGATATAAAGGTAAACAACTACCACCCAATATAAATACACGAAACTCGAATTTAAAAAGAACTTAAAATAAGTTATAACATTTATAACGCGATTACGTAACACGCAAGATGTTAAGGAACTTTAACCGGTGGTTAAAGTTGTCTAATTAGTCAGATTTGCCTTGCCAAGACCGCCACCTAACGCGAAAATACGATATGCAATAAAAAAAAAATTATAAACTCTTAACTAAATTGAATTATTTTAAACCTTTGGTTAAAAGGGGGGGTACTGTAATAGGACTAGCCTAGTTACAGTAGGAATGTCTCGGTAAAATACTTAATAGATAAACTTGATGCCTTAATCGACTTCTGCCAAGTTCTACCAGATCAATCAAATTCTACCAAAGTCCGTCCGCGTGCGTACGTGCGCACGCATCGACCAAGACCCCTGACTATTTAATTACAAGATTCTCTGGTTATTCCTTTCTCTTCTTTACGCAACGTCTTGTTCTCTTCAAGAGCTATATACCCTTAGATTTAGATAGAATTTATATTATTCCTTTAAATCTTCCCCAAAGCCTCTTCGCGCCCTTACAGGCCTCTATTAAATTAAGATATATACTAAGCGGTATAGGACTAGAAGCTCTGCTAATTAGAATATAAGTACTATAAGAATAGGCCATAGCGCCCTAATAAGATCTGCAACCCCTACAGCACTGGCCGTACAGCTAGCTGCTAATTTAGTAGCTAGCCGTATAGCTAGTCCTGCTATAGGTCTAGCGAATACTTAGCCTATATATAGTAACCCCTATATATAGGCCCTTAGTAATTAGGGAGCTTGCTTTTCTTGCGGCTAGAAAGGCTATATTGTAAAGGATTGCCTAATAAACGCAAAAGTAAGCGAGATTCTGTTAATCTAGGAGGATAGTATAGAGTTGGAAAAAGAGGAACCCTAAAGGAAGACTCCTCTTTAGGGTTAAAAGGGATTAATATATTATATATTAATCTAGGTCGGCTAGTTAGTAAAAGAAGCTATACTATCCCTTATACTTTATTCCGCAATAGATATTAAGTTTTAACCTTTACTTTAGCTAACTCTGGAGTAAATACCTTTGCCTTAATAGATACCTAGTATACTATAAAGCTAGCTGACTTTTTAAATGTATCTATTAAAGAACTGCCTAAACCAATTCCTATTTATAGGTATAATGGACAAATAGGGCCACCTATTATAACTATCTTATAGATTTACCTCTGTGTTAACAAATAAAGGCAGTATAATATCCCCTTGCTTATTACGGACCTAGGAAGCCATAATATAATTTTAAAAAGAAAATGGCTAGCCTATTTAGGCTTATAGCTTAATATATAGAGCAGACAGCTTATCTGGCCTAAAACCCTACCCTTAACCCCTTCTGTTGGTATACTCGCTTTATTAACGTGCACGAATATCACTTGTAGTGGTACGTATACGGTGTTGAAGTTGGTAGTTGATTGTTGTCTAGAAGTCAGGGGTTGCTCTAAGTCAGATTAGCTAGTCTTGCCTCGTAGTCTCGTGACTACGTTACGTGATTAACGTTCTGACACTAGAGCAACTCTAAAAAGAAGGCTAATCTACACTCCAAAGTTAAGTCTACTCTTAGACTATTCGTAGCGTATACGCAATAACTAGCTCTTCCGTCTATAATACGCAATAGCTCCACCTTTAATCCTAGAGCGCGCCACCTGTCGGATTCTGCCATACCGTTAAACCAGCTAATCAGGATTTTCCATCCCCGGGATGGAAAATTGCTATTAGCTCAACTACTACTAGCGCCTTAGCGGCTGGCTCTGTATTATACAAGTCTGTTATACCTACTAAAACCGAATCCGTTCGTTTAACCCACCCTACAGCCCGTAATTCAACTTAATTTGTATTAATAAGCTATAATAGTGCCGTATAAGGCTTTCCCTTTATTATAGCGTCCGCAGGGTTAGTATCTCTATTAATCTACTTAACTTCGGTAATCTGTCTTTATTTGTAAGCTTAACGAAGGCATATTATATTAATTATTAAGCGTTTCTCTTGCGTAGTTCCTAGTCGGATAAGATAGTCGTATAAGGACTTTAAGTCAGTGCAGAGAATAAGTAGTAAGTTAACCTGTAAGACCTTATCTAGCGTGGATTTGATTACAGCGCCTATATTAAAACCATGCGCCATACTATATAGATCTGAGGCTAATACACTCCTAGTAACTCTTTTGCACTTAATTAAGGACCAGTAGACGATATTTGCCTTATTTAAGGCGTCTGCTAGTATAAGTATATAGCCGATTTGCGAAGATAGGTCCTTGTTATTGGCGAAGGAAGTGTCCATAAATACTAGGAGTTATAAGGTGTTGGCGTCTAGCTTAATAAACTTTAGGCCTCTATTTGCGTTTTTAATCTGCTAGCTTAATCGCTTATTAAGACTCTTTGCATTGTCTTTAACTGGGTTAACTACCTGGGTAGTAAAGGATAGGTTATATAAGGCCTCTGGCTAATAGACTAAGGCGATATAAGCTCCTCTGGCGCGTTAAGCAATATACTGGTCCTTTAGCGTAAGCAGGTCACGCGTAACTCCTCTAGAGCTAGTGCTGTTTGCTAGCGTAGTGTTAACCACGCTAAGGTTCTTACACTAGCGCCTTTACGTTAGTATAATGCTGCCATCTTGTGTTAATTAAATAAGTCCTCTATTAAACTTAATTGGTGTATCAGCGGTCAGTTACTCTCGCTCCTTAGCCATAAATTCGGCCTTATATAGTTCGCTTTATTTAGCCTCTGCAAAGGTATCGTCTGTAAGGAATAGTGTATTATCAGTCTATAGGCCGACAATTCCAAAAGGCTTATCGCTATAAAGTAAGCAGGGGTTGTACATGGACTGGTCCATTCGCAGCTGATTAACGTGGTGTGAATAGTAGGTCTTAAACCAGTGGTTTCCAGCTTTAGGTACTCCGTAAAGTAGCTTTATAACCTTCAGAATGGAGTCCGTATTAATTCCCAGTTGTTTATTTAGCTCGTGTGGCAGTTATACATAGAACTTACGGTTCAGGTTTGTAGTAGACTAGACATAGGCTTGTAAGATATCTCAGAGGTAGAGTCATGTCTATAGTAGCATAGCGGCGATATAGAGAATTAGCCGCTAACTAACTCGTTAAATCGTTGGTAACTAAGTAAGGACTATCTCTTTCTCTAAGTTATTATAGGCCTATATAACAAGTTGTGATTTCTTAAAGGCTTTATTAGTTCCCTTATTTTTAATCTTGTTAATAAACCGTGAATTAAAGAGTCTAACCCCCTTTAGTATATTGTGTAGCTTAATAATCTTGAAGACGCCTTTCTTAAGTAGGCCTATAACCTCCTTTTGTCGTGAAGCGCTAAATTGGGTATTGCTATCGTTCTATAAGTAAATAGTAGTGCCAGCTGTATCCGCGGTATCATCGTCCTATAAGTAGATAGCAATATCTGCAATATCCACAATATCCGCAATATCACCCGTAAAAGCGTCTGTATCTATTATAGTATCCATAACAGTTGTGTCTACGACGGCCGTAAGTAATAGGTATTTACGGGGGCAACCTCTACCTCACTTTAGCGGTAGCTGTGGTTTAGCCTTAGGTAACAATTAAGGTTTGGCTAGTAAAGGTACTAGTTTATCTAATTCAACAGACTCCCATGGTTTAACTAGGTCTTGTAGGTCCAGTAGGTAGGGTTTTATAACCATAAAGCGGAAGGTCGTAGGTCCATTTAGTAGCTTTATAGTGCAGGTCTTACCATTAACGGCAAGCAGCATATATAGTCCGTCCTAATAACCACTTTGGCCAGTATTGCCTTCTCTCCAGACTAAGACAGGCGAATTAGGTAGGAGGCCGTAAATAGCGTCAGTTTATGGTCCGTTTCGCATATTAAGAGCGTTAGCGATCTGTTGTTCAGCTTATAGCTTCTAGATTTCCACCATTGCTTTCTTAATGGCCGCAGCTCGCTATGTAACTAAAGGTGATAGCGCGTCCAATTTAACCATTTGGGGGTAGGCTCTAAAGACTAGGAGTGTAGGGACTAGGCCTTCTAGGCCAGCCGTGTTATTAATGGCTTTAAAGGCCATTTATAGGGCCATCTCCTTGCTGATTTTAGGGATTTCAGTCGTAATGATTTGGTAGGCTTGTTGTAGTAAACTATAGTAGCGTTCTACCATTCCAATAGAATTGTGTGATTCGACTAGAACTGACTTTATAGTTGCTCCTATAGTAGCAGCGTAGTGCTTAAACACCTTACTAACAAAGTTCTTCCTAGCGTCTGTAGTAATTAAGTCTAGTGGTCCTAAATAGCTGTTAATCTAGCACATTCGAAGAATATCCTAAGTGTGCTTAGCGCTAATGTCTCGTAGCCATCTGCTAGCTTAAAATTGAGTTACTTTATTAACTACGTATAGTAGGGGGGAGCCGCTAATATACATAATGTTAACGATAATGTTATAATTAAAATTAATGTCGTCTTGTAAGGTAAAGCGAAATCTACTTAGAGATCTGCTATGCTTCTAGTAGTAGTGGCAGAGTTTGGTTAGCTCTTCAATAGCAGATCTATTAGTGTTATAGCCGTAGCCAGCCTTGTTAAGAAGCTTTTATAGTTTATCAACTAACAGGTAACCAAATCGATGGTATAGACGTCGTAGTTCTACGTTAGTTAAGTAGCAAGGGTTTATATTAAAAGACCCGACTAAATAAGACTGTAAGGAGAAGCTCTATAAGAGAAATAGGTGGCCAAATCGTCTAACTACTGGCACCCTTTTGGTGCGAGTGATAATGACGTCCTTTAGGTTATCGTATTTGATATAGAGTCTGTCTATATCTGCTAGGCAAAGTAGGAAAGGAGTATCTGCTATAACAATATGGAATTATACCTTGCCTATAGGGCTGTTGACGTCTATGGTTCTAACAGACGTAGAGGCTCTAATCCCAAATTAGACAGTTACTTAGCCCTTAGTTAACGTGTTAAGGCTTACGGACTTATCTACGGCCTATAAAGCTTGGAATTGGCTGTAGCCAGCTATAGACTTACGCAAAGCACCTATATCAATTATAATTCCCATAAAGACTGTTAAGGTATATCATGGCGCTGTAGTTGTGGCCGTACTATAGGCAAATGGGTTGGTCTCCGTGTAAGGTTCTGTGGTAGACTCCGTAGTAAGTTCTAAAGCCATAAGCAGGTGTGTATAAGCCTTATTAGCTAGCTCTACGCTTATAGAGGTTGCTTCCTCTATGGTAAGTATTCCAAAGGTGGTAATATAGGCAGAACTATTATTAGGTTCTCCGGCATTGCTCCTAGAGTCATTAGCGTTATATATATAGGCTTTAAAGTCTAAGTTATCCTCTTTATCTCTTTTACAGGCGGCGACGTATTATTTAAAGTGGTTGTCAAAGTTGCCCTTATTGCGGCCCTTAATATTAATAAAACGTCTCTTGTAGTCGTCTCTAGACCGATTACGCTCCTCCTCTATATGTTTCCATAAGCGGCAGTCCTCCTTCTTGCAGACGTAGCACTTGGCCTTTAGTTTGCCGTTAGTTCTATAGGGGCAATTGCTGCCGTAGCGATTGGTGTTTCGGTCTCGATTTTGGTTATTTTAATAGTAATATTAATCCGTAAAAAAAGCTTGGTGAGACGATCTTATTAAGGCCTATAGGGGGTGTTCTTTTTTCTATGCAATAATGGAGGATTATAGCTTACTAATTAACTAAGAGAGGTCTTCTAAAGGGTTAGAGACAGCGATACGGCATATTGGCACTCCCTGGCAAGCAGTAACCAACTTGTTTATAAGAATGCGGTTCGTACAAAAGTCTAAGTATAGTCTATAACGTTGCTTTAGCAGTTTATCTACAAGCAGTTAGAAGTTCTAATAAATTAACTTATTAGGGTTCTCGTCTATAACTCCTTAGAGGGTTATGCTGTTCCACTTTATAAGGTTCTTGCAGTAGTATTCTAGCCCTTTAAAGAACTATTGTATGTGGTTATAGGCTTCCGTAAAAGGTCTTAACTTAAGGTTACTATTATAGTAGTGGTCCTAAGCAAGCCCTTTTAGCATGCTAGGGAATGCTACTATGTAGCCTTCTAGTGGCAAGCCAGATCTCTTGCAGATATTATAGAAGATGGTTAACTTAAAGTTAAAGCTGTTACTAACTCCATCATACTTTTGGTCATCTATGTAGATTTTTGCAATTATGGTTACCTCTTTACTGTATCTAGGTCCTTATCTAGGTCCTTGCTCCACACTAGGCACAGCTAGTTTAGGTGGTGTATGTATATATAGCTGCTGCGGTTACTACGGCTGCTGTAGCTGCTATGGTTGCTGCTCTCTTGGCCATAGTAGTTGGTTAATAAGAGCGTGGATTTAGTTGTAATTAGAGGATTAAGGACTGGGAGGGGTAGTAGGGGTAGCGATCGGAGTAGCTAGCGGTGTAGCGGTAGGAGTAGATCTGGGGGGGGTAGTAGGGGTAGCGGGGGCAGCGACCGGAGTAGCTAGTGGTGCAGTAATTGGAGTAGCTGGTAGTGCAGCAATTAGAGTAGCTGGTGGTATAGCGAGCTTGTCTAGGGTCGCATTAAGTTGGTCTTATAGAGCTATAGTGATTATTAGCTTGATATTATTAAGGGCTAGACCAATCTCTTCGTCTGTCCATTTATAAAACTCTTCTTTATTGGCGACGTCCGTTAGTACCTTGCTAAGGGAGTATCTCTTGTCTTGCTTAATAATATATACTCCTCTCTTAACTAGGTATTTACGGATTCCCATTCTAGTATTAGATTATACTCGTGTAAAGATTTCTAGCGTAAAGTCCTTAAAGTCTTCCTAAAACACTGTCCATAATAAAGAGTCTGTAAGGTTAGATTATATATATAGGTGCATCTTAGTCTCTATATACTCCGCTAGATTATCATCTGTAGCCGTCTCCAAGTTAATTCCGTTGCTGTATTTAGCAATTCTTTCCTTCCAGTTAATTTCCATATTGTCGTGTTTTTGTGTATATTTGGTTTAAGGTTAAGTAGAGGTTCTGGAGGTTTAAGTTTAAGGTTAAGGTTTAAGGTCGGGGTTAAGGTTAAGGTTAAGGTTATATTAAGGTCAGGGGTGTGGTTGAGGTCGAGGTTAAGGGTATAAAGGTGTATATGTGTCCTATCGACGAATCTACAGTTCTTGGACACTGTAGACAATTCTTAGCAGAGATATGGTCCTCTAGGCGATCTGACGCGTCAACAGTTAAGTTGATGCGTGGTTTCGAGCTTTGAGGATAACGTAACTCTCTCTAAGTAAAGATACGATTCTCTAGGCGATCTGACGCATCAGCAAGCTGATACGTGGTCTCGAGCTTCGAGGGTAACGTAGTTTTCTCCTTTAACTGAAATAGGGCGATAGCTCTGCGATCTGACGCGTTAGCAGTTAAGCTAATGCGTGGTTTCGAGCTTTGCTATTACGTATTTCCTGATCTGTACGTCTACTGATCAGTGTCGGTATACTCGCTTTATCAACGTGCACGAATATCACTTGTAGTGGTACGTATGCGGTGTTGAAGTTGGTAGTTGATTGTTGTCTAGAAGTCAGGGGTTGCTCCGAGTCAGATTAGCTAGTCTCGCCTCGTAGTCTCGTGACTACGTCACGTGATTAACGTTCCGACACCTTCCTTTATAAAAGAAATCAGCATTATAATAGAAAACCTTGTATGGCTATAGGTAGACACCGTTTACTAGGCCGATGCTATGCGTAAGGACTAGGCCTTTAAGAAAGATATATAGCTTAATCCGTAATGGGTTTATATACTATACCGCCCCTAGACTATCTATGTTACGCCACCTGTACCGGAGACTAAGGAAGTTAGTAGTAGCTTAGCTAAACCCCCTATAGAGAACTTAGGCCCTATATATCTATAAAGAAAGGCTAAAACTATAGGACGTTATACTAAATTAATAGACCAGAAGGATAACTTATAAAAAATAGAATATAAGCTAAGGAAGACTATAAACCCTAAACCGTAAAATATAGTCTAATAAAAGCCTGTAAAGAATCCTATAGACCTCCCACTAATTAATATTTGCTATATTGGCGCTATAGGATTTTACTAGAACTTGGTCTAACCTAATACCATTGCCTTTATAACCAGCTTATATAAAATTAATTAATTAATTATGGGAAAAAAAGGTGAGCTTAATGGATAGGAAAGCGAGCTTATGGATAAGGAGCTGGTAGAACAAAAACTACCCTATTAACACTAGAAGTTTAAGGACATATTCTCTAAGGCAGTATTGGATATGCTACCGCCTTACTAACTATATAACTATAAGATCGAGCTCAAACCAGATAAGGAAAACTCCCTTAATTATACCCCCCTTTGCCAGCAATCTATTACCAAATTATAGGCCACTAAGTAGTACCTTATTGATAACCTGTATAAGGGATTTATTAAGCCTAGTTAAGCCCCTTTTGCCATACTAATTCTCTTTACTAAAAAGCTAAATAGAGGACTCTGTTTCTGTATTAACTATTATAAGCTAAATAATATAACCCACAAAGACCGTTATTTGATACCCCTACTAGATAAGATACTAGCTTAAATAAGTAGAGCTAAGATCTTTATAAAGCTTAATATTTATTAGGCCTTTTACTAAATTAGAATAGACTCTAGATCTAAAGATCTTACTATATTTTAAACCTATTACGGATTGTATAAATATAAAGTACTTTTTTTTAGACTGACTAATAGACTAGCTACGTACTAGCGATATATAAATAATATACTCTTTAACTACCTTAATGACTTCTATATAGCCTACCTAGATAATATTATAATTTACTTTAAGAACGAGTTGGAATATAAAGAGTACGTCTATAAGGTCCTATAAAGGCTCCGCAAGACTGGCCTCTAGGCTAATATTAGGAAATTAGAATTTAGTGTTAAGCGTATAAAGTACCTAGGGTTTATTATTACATCGGGAAAATATTCGCAGGCTGGGTTTCAAGTCGACTTTATTAAGCGCGTTTCGCGTAATTAACATGCAATTAACCAACTTAACACATTTAAAAGTTAAATAACACGCAGTTAACCAACTTAACAACTTTTAAAGCTAACTATATATTTCTTAACATGCAATTGGCTAACTTGGCAACTTTTAAAGCTAACTGTATATTTCTTAACATGCAATTGGCCAACTTGGCAACTTTTAAAGCTATCTTTATATTTCTTAACCTGTAATTAAGGTAAAGTTATATGCTAATTGCGTAAATAAATTTTTACTATTTTCTTAGCCTGTAGTATACTAGCTTATAATATATATTAGGATCAAAACAATTTTATATAATCTTATATAGTCTTATATAGTCTTATCACTCGGAGGCTCTGCACGAGGCTCTACACGAAGCTCTGCACGAGGCTCTGCACGAAGCTCTGCACGAAGCTCTACACGAAGCTCTGCACGAAGCTCTACACGAAGCTCTACGTACAGAGGCTCTGCACAAGGCTCTGCGCGAAGCTCTGCGCACGGAGGCTCTACACAAAGCTCTGCATCTGTCAGATAATCTGTATTCTCTCTAAGGCACAGGTCACGTGCACGGGTCACGTACACAGTAAAATCTCTTCGTAGCTCAAAGCCCTTAGGGGCCCAGACAATCAATTAACCCATTTTATCAATTTGCAGCCACCTTATTTTTTACCCTTCCTTACATCCTCCCTAACTTAGGAGGCACTGGAACGGCAGCTAGCAGAGGACCGTTGCCAGAACCAGACGACCGTCGCCAGAACCAGACGACCGTCGCCAGAACCAGATGACCGTCGCCAGAACCAGATGACCGTCGCCAGAACCGGATAACCGTCCTAGAGCCAGACAACCGTCACCAGAACTAGACGACGATCTTTCAAATAACCAGCCAGCGAATACCACAAACGATTTAATTGATTAATCGAATTTAACATTGGCCTATCACCAAATCGAATTAAGGCCTCCTAAGGAGGCACCTTAGACGACCACCGTTCGAATGTATAGCTAGCGAACGGCCATAGAGAACGATCTAAATCAATTAGAGCCTTTAATCGGGCCGACCCCTCCCCCGAATTGAATTAGATACTGATATACGCAGGTAGGCAGGCAGGCAGGCAGGCAGGCAGGTAGGTAGGTAGGTGGGTAGGTAGGCAGACAAGTAGGTAGGCAGACAGGTTGGTAGGTAGGCAGGTAGGAGAGGACCGTCGCCAGAACCAGACGACCGTTGCCAGAACCAGACGACCGTCGCCAGAACTAGACGACCGTCGCCAGAACTAGACGACCGTCGCCAGAACCAGACGACTGTTACCAGAACCAGACGACCGTCGCTAGAACCAGACGACCGTCGCCAGAACCAGACGACCGTTACCAGAACCAGACGACCGTCGCTAGAACCAGACGACCGTCGCCGGAACCAGACGACCGTCGCCAGAGCCAGACGACAACGACTAGCCAGCGAACACTATAAACGATTCGATTGATCGATCGAATCAAGGTAGTATAGACAGGTAGGCACAAACAGGGAGATGCTGACGGGTAGGTAGATGCAGACAGGTAGGCAGATGCAGATAGGTAGGCAGATGCAGACGGGTAGGCAGATGCAGGCAGGTAAGCAGATGCAGACAGGTAAGCAGATGCAGATAGGCAAGCAGATGCAGACAGGTAGGCAGATGCTAACGGGTAGGCAGATATAGACAGGTAGGTAGATGCTAACAGGTAGGCAGATATAGATAGGTAGGCAGATATAGACAGGTAGGCAGATGCAAATAGGTAGGCGATGTAGGCAATGCAGATAGGTAGGCGATGTAGGCAGGTAGTAGATAGGCAGGTAGTGTAGGTAAGTTAATAGGTAGATAGGTAGAAGAGAACCATCGCTATATTATATTAAATTATCTAAAATATTATTATTTATTTTGCTAGCCTTATAAATAGCTTTAAAGTAGCTTTTATTTATTTAAAATATGCTATTAGTATAAAAGAGGTAAATAGCTCTAAATACAATTATAGTTACCAAATGCGTAGGTTGCGCGCAGGCTGCGCGCAGTTTGCGTGTCAAATGAACTCGATATAGGCTGGTTTATTGAGTTAGTTAATGCCCTTAATGGCCCACCAACGACGCCAACTTCTAGCAGCTGAGGTCATTTACAAGGGACAATATTTTCCCGATGTAGTATAAATAGAATTAAGGCAGACCTAGAAAAGACGGCTGTAATTAATTAGTGGGAACCCCTAAGGACTGTAAAGGGGTATAGTTATTTTTGGGTTTCTATAACTTCTACTAATGCTTTATTAAGAACTATAGTAGGATTGCTTGGCCCCTTAGCCTCCTTACCTAAAAGGACTGGCCCTTTTACTTTAATACCGTATATAGGCAGGCCTTTAATAAGCTTAAGAAACAACTAGTTTCCGCTCCCTTACTTACCCACTTTAACCTAAAACGGCCCTTAATACTAGAAACTAATACTTTAGATAGTGTTATTACTGGCATTTATTCCTAGAAATAGATAGATAGAGAATAGTACCCTATTGCTTACTACTTAAAGACTATAGTAGATGCTAAACTAAACTACCCAATTTACGATAAGGAAATGCTAGCTATTATCTCTAGCCTTTAGTACTGGCGAGCATAGCTAGAAGGGACCCCTAAACCTATCTAGGTAGTCTTAAACCACTAGGCCTTAGAGTACTTTATAACAATAAAGGCCCTAACGGCCTGGCAGGCGTAATGTCATAGTACTAACCTAACGTATACTGTTTCCTACTGTTGGCTAGCCCACCACTAGCGCCTTGGCGCCTGGCCCTACTCTTTATACATAATACCCCCTTTTACCCTTCTTCTCTTCTTTATAGCATAACGTAGTTATTTAGTCTACTTCATTGCAGCACTGTGATAGTTTATGCTATTATTAATTGCGCCCTATCGCGATCACTAATTCCCCATATCCTAGTTATCTCTGCCCCAGAGCAATCGCGACCTACGCGCGATGCGTCCATACGCTATAACCCACTACAGTCCTAGAATAATCCTTAGTTTTTTCCTAGCGCCAAAGATTACCTAAATAGGCGACATTAATAACGCTAAAATAGCCGAAACCTAGAACCCCCATAAAGTTTTTATAGACTTCTTTATATAGACACACCCTAACATTATATGGACAATCTGCCACTCTCTACTATACCCTAAAACCTTTAAAGCTAACAAAGTTTACTATACCCTTGTTAACTATACTAATAAGTTCTTTAGTAACATTAAAGCAGGACTATAGTTTATATATAATATAAACACCGCTAATAAGAAAGCTAATAAAAGCCTTAATATCCTTATTGCCTACTAGATAGAAACTATTGCCGCTCTTAAATAATTAACCTCTATAATAACGGTAGTAACCTAGCAGAAAAAACGGATATCTAAAAACCTATTAATATTTAGCGGAAAAGGCACCCTGCTAGAATAATAAGCTAACTTTAAGACCTAGCATATTAAGATTAAAGGAGTCTTTAACCGTAATTAGGACTACTTTAATATAGTCTAATCCCAGATCCTTTATATCTTAAATATGCTAGAGGGCAAGGCCTATAAGTTTATTAAGTAGGGCTTAGAGCTTATGCATAAAAACCTAAACAACATATCTATATGGAAATGGCCTACTAAAGAAGATATATTTAAAGAGCTTACTACCTACTATAAGGTCCTTAATATAATCTAGGTCGCAAAAAATAAGCTTAACTATTTTCCTTAGGGTAAGTGTAATTACTGGTCTTAGAAGGGAGAGCTTAATAAGTTAATAATCCGCGCTAGGAAGATAGATAAATAGAAGGTAGATCTACTCTAAAAGTTTATCTTTCTAAAGATAGAAGAGCTAGTACTTAGACTTACCTATAAAATTAATAACAGCGACTATATAGGTTAGAGTAAGTAGATAGATATATTTACTAAGAACCTCATAAACTATATATACTAAGCCAACCTTAAAAATATTAACCACTGCCCACCTACTTAAGCTCCTACCCCTATATTAACCCTAACTCTAACTTTAGTAGTAACTGGAGAACCTATAGACCTTAATAGAATCTTAAACATAGAGCGTAAGCGCCACTTTAATAATAGACTATACCTTACCTATAGCCTGCCTAGCCACTAGAAGGACACTTATAACCCTACTATAATAGTAAACCTAGTCCTAATGCCAGCCTATTAAATAATATAAACTAATAACTGCGGATATAGCAACTACGGAGTCCATTATAGCTGCGGTAGATAACTCCCCCCCTTTAACTCTATAGCTTAGTTACTCTAAATAATACCCTATATAAAAGCCTAACCTATTAATAACGCCTAGAATTGGCAACTCTGCGCTAGCGAATATAAATATAGCTATATTATTAGCAAGGTGCCGTCTTTCTATACCCTAACTAAAACTAATACTACTAGCTAGATAGATACTGGATTGCCCTACTAAGATAGCCTTATACACTAGTTATTAAAAGGCAGACCCTTAAACTAAGTTGCGTTTAAGGGTCTAAACTATATAAGGAGAAAGACAAGAAGATTAGGTCCCTATTACTAGACTAATTAGTCCTTTCTATTAGTAAACTACCACTTAATTTTAGATTAGTAAATAGTAATAAGAAATTAATCCTTATTTAAACCTAACTCTCCTTATTATATAACCTATGCCCCTAAGTTTTTATTAATATAGTAAGCCTAGTGGACTTAGGTAGTACTATAATAGTATTTACTAATACAGAGTCTATTATAAGAAAATATAATATTATAATTAAGAAACTATTGGCACCTAGGCTACTATGCCTTATAGATAGTATCCTAACTTTACTTATTATAGACTATTTTACCACCCAAATATTAATTAGTATTTATACTAAAGCTATACTTTTTCTTGTTACTAAACTCTTACCTAGTACTCTAATTATTTTAAATAACTGGAAAAAGACCTGGAGCTCTTGCTGCACCCGGCCTAAAAAGACCAAAACCAACCAAAAAGAACCCTGAAAAACACCCAGAGAATCCCCCTAAGATGCCTACATCGCAGGGGAGACATACGTTAAACAACGGTGGTTCGCACTTGCGCGCAACCGCCAGAACCACGCCTAGCAATAGCCCTCCACAATAAAAACGGGCGAATACTATACTATAAAGCGGAAATACCTCTATTAAGAAGGCATCTAATAAAATATAAAGCCTATTAAACGCGTCTAGTATCTATAATTGCGGGGGAGTAACTATTAGCTATAACAAACTAATGTAGCTAGTAGAATAGCTCCGCCAGTCTAGTATTCCTTAGGCGCCCCTCTAGCAATCCCTTAATTAAATCCTTTAATAGCTAAATAAAATTAAAAATAAATAAAATCCCTCCTTACTGGCGAACCGTACCTAGGCCACTATAGCTGCGCTTCTATAGTATAGGGAACCCAACCCCCTTAAGATAATAACTAGGTATATAATTATAATATAACCAAATATAGAAAAAGCAGAGGGGCTTAAGGGATAATTAGAAATAGAAGTTCTTATAGAGATTTATAAGGAAGTCTACAACGCTATTATAGTCCAATACCTAAGGAGTAGAGATATTAGAGTTACCCTAAAGGACCAATAAATAAAGGAACAAGCTATAAGGGTAGGGGACAGGCTAAGAGAACGTATTGGCATAAAAGTGCTTTATAAAGACTACTTAGTTAAAGTCCTAGCGGTTCCCATAAGCCTTAGGGTAGAAAAGGGACGCTAGGCGAATAACACAGTAACTATATAGGAGATAGTAAAATATATAGAACGCCTTATACCAGGACTTAAGATTACCTAAATCTAATAGCTTTAATAGGAAAATATAATCTAAGCATATAATAAGAATAACGAGAGGATATAAGAGTCGCTAAAAACTCACTAGGGAGACACTAGTTAAACGTATAGCTCCCTTATTATTAGCATATATATACTAGGAATGCAAAAACTCCTTATCTAAAAAGGAATAATTATAAATGGCCTTATATATAATATAAGGCTCTATAACCACAAACTACGCCTAGAACAATGCTATTGCTATATATAATAGGGACACACCCAATCCATATACGTAGCATAGGTATGCTACGGCCACTATGCAGGCCCCCATAATATAAGACACTACTTAAATTAAGACTAAATAAAATGCGTAAACTGTTACTAAAGTATATATAAAGCGTGGAAGAGAGTAGACTATATTAAATATAGAAGACGGAAGGTAAGGGCTTAATAGCTATAGGAATAACTATACGCTAGGTTATATAAATAGAAATAATAGGCGATAAGCTAGGGGGACATAGGTGCCTTCCTAGCATTCCCTACCTTTAATACTAGGGGGCTAGGCCAGCTATCCTAAGCCTTAATAGGCTAGAAGCGACGCCATGCGATATTACTAGACTAAATAGGGATATAAGGGTTACAGGGGACACAAGGGAGAGAACGCCCTATAGGAAGACCCCTATAGACAGCTATAGTAAGCTTAAGACCAGGATAATTAAGAATTAGACTAAATACGGCAAATCTAACATTCGTAGCCAACCTATAAAGTGCACAAAGCCAACTAGTAAGACTAGGGGAAGAACCGGAGACAATAATAGATTCGGATATAAAAGCGCTAGTAGGAACACAAGACACGGAAATAAAAAGCCCTACACAAAATAAGTAGCGACTAGGGTATAGATATAAGAGACAGAAGTTCTAAAAATCCTAGAGAAAATAGAAATAGAGGAAGCAAAGAATAAAGGAAAGTTAAATAACCCTTACCGGGGGTCCGCTACCTATCTATTATATAGTATAACTGCGGCAATATAAACCACCGCCTTATAAGGCCCCTACTAGACAGTCTAGACCTAGAGAAATACTATATCCTTACTATATAAGAGCCGTATTACAATACCTATATATAATTAATATACTGCCCCTAAGGATTTTAGCTCCTATATAAACCAAAAGCAGCTATATATATATACTTTATAATTAGTAAGGCTGTTAGCCTGTCCTTATAGTTATGGTAAGCAGTTAACCTAGATATTATAGTTATAACAATCTAGACATATAGGGGACTAGTATAAATTATTAATGTGTATAACCCTAGGGTCAAAGGGGTCCTATAAATAGAGAATATTATATTAGTAATAAGTTTACTGGAAACTAAAGGCATAGAGTCTATCCTATTAGGAGACATAAACCTCCACTACCTATAGTAGGGGGGTATCTATATTGCTGCTAAATAATAGGTAGAGTGCCTACTAAGAGCTATAGATATCTGGGGCCTTAAGCTAGCTACTCCCCCAGGAGCAATTACGTGGTAATAAGGCACTGCCAGAAGTACAATTAACCTTATATTTATAGACGATGGCCTATACCAGAGACTTAAAAGGTGCATCCCTAAAAAAGAATGGGTACTTACCTTAAACTATATCCCCATCTAGATACAGCTAGATTTAGATATTAAGGCGTAACTAAATAGTAAAAGATACGCAATAAGGAAGCTTAAGACAGACAGTTTCCTTAATATAGTTAAACAATAACTTTAAGACCTAGAAGAAATCCACCCAATACTAAATAAGCAAGGCTTATTAGCTACCCCTAAGAAAATTAACTAAAGACTAGAAAGAATCTAGGCAGCAATTAAAAACAGGCTAGAAGAGCATTACCCGGTCTTAAAACTAGGCCCCTATACGCAACACGCATAGTCCGTATAATGCGCGGTTCTTATAGCTAGCCAACAACAAGCAAGAAGGAAATATATAAGTAGCTATAACCCTAAAGATAAGAGACAATATAAAGATATAAGAAACCAGCTAAAGAATACCCTAAAAAAAGAAGTAAGAAACAACTGGAGACGGTTTATAAATAAATATACTACTAACCCGAGCATCCCCTATAATAAGGGCCTTTGGACTATAGCAAGATGGGTAAAGAAAAAGGCGGGACGCCTAGCAAAAGACCTATACCTACTACCCCTACAAAGAGTAGGCAAACTATAGGCTATAAGTAATAATAATAAGAAGGCGAAGATCCTTATAAAAAGATTTTCCCCCTAACTAGCTCTAGTAGACCTTAGTAACATTACTAGTAAAACACTAGTAACTTACCTAAGGGTTAACAGCAATATAATAACCGAAGAAATGGCTAGAACTATTAGTCGCCTCTTAAATAATATAGTACTAGGACTAAATAGGATCCTAAATAAAGCCTTAAAGACCTGTGGTTTACTTATAGCACCTTAGCTTGCAGATGTAGCTAGAGCATGCTTTATAATAGGCTACTACCTATAACTTGGAAGATCTATAACAACGGTTGTTTTATAAAAAGAAGGTAAAGTAGACTACTTAATCCTAGGAAGCTACCGCCCTATTGCTTTAGAAAACACCCTAAGCAAGATCTTAGAAAAGGTTATAGCAGACCATATAGCAGATATGGCAGAGGAACACGCCCTACTACTATAAAGCCAAATAGGGGTAAGAAAGAATTGCTTAATACTATTAGCACTTATACTACTTGCTGCTACTATTAAAACTGCATAGGCTATATGCAAGGACTTTATAGTATTAATGCTTAGCCTAGACATTAGTGGCGCCTATAATAATATACCCTATAAGCGCCTCCTATATATCCTTAGGGTAAAGGGCTTCCTAGAATAGATTATATAATTTGTTTAAGGGTTTATAGGCCAGAAAGAGACATTACTAGTCTTTAGCGGATACTAGAGCCCCCCTATTATAGTTGTAATAGGTATACTATAAGGATCACCTCTTTTGCCTATACTCTTCCTTTTCTTTATAAGCAACTTACTTAACACCTTTAAGGAAGGGGTGACCTAGGGGATAGGCTTTATTAACGATATAAACCTAATTATATATAGGCCAATAGCCGCAGAGAACTGCAGAATACTAGAGAAAACCTATAATACCTATATAGAATGGGCAAGATGATATAGAGTCCAATTTTTACTAAAGAAATACTAGCTAATCTATTTTATAAGAAAACGCAACTAATCTATAGATCTCTAGCATATAATCTATATCTAAGGCTTTGGGGGTTAACTAGTTTAGGGCCTAAGGGTATTAGGAGTATAGGTAGATAGTAAGCTCCGGTGGAGCGCATATACAGTATAAGCGGCCTATAAGGGCCAAGCGCAGTATATTATATTATTTAGGATTGTTAATTCTATATAGGGTCTATACTTCCAGAGGTCACGCCTACTATATATAGCAGTTGTCCGGCTAACTATAACATATAGATCTAGTGTTTAGGCTATTAGAGAAACTAAAAAGGGCCCCCCTAAATTACTCCTTAAACTACTCCAAAAGGTCTAAACAGCCTGCCTCTAGAGTATAATAGGTGGGTATAAGCGAACGGCCACAGCACTGCTTAAGAAGGAAGCTAATATTCCCCCCCTATAACTATATATTGAAGCCATTGCAATATAAAGGGCGTAAAGTAAACGCAACTCTAATATTATAAAGTATATTAAGACACGCCTAAATAAACTATGGAGGGACCCTAGGGCGCCTTATAAGAGAATAAACCAATAACCCTAAAGTAGGGAAGAGATATTGGAGAAATAGGTAAAGAAAGCAGAAGAAGAATAGTGCTGCGTTGAGGCCTAGGCCTATATAGAGGAGGAAGGGAAACGCGTAAGAGGCCAGTAAAGATAATAGTAAGAAAGAGAAAGGAGCTAAAGTAGAGTATAAAAGAACGCTAGGAAACCATCTTCCGCAATATAATACTGGTTGGACCAACGCTGGAGAGGTATATAGGAGTTAAAGGTACAGAGGCTAACTTAGGCAAGAGAAACCTAAGCCGTGGTATAGTTAATGCTATAGGGGGTAAACACTTAAGAGCTCTAAGAAGGCCTAATAAAGGCAGAAAATATAATGGTAACACTTTTAAGAATAGGGATAATAGGACTAAAAGATTGGCTCTACTAGGTAGGTGTCCTAGTAGGTAGCCTAAGATGCGAATATAGCTGGCCAAGATAGACACTAAAATACGTAATACTGTTATGCCCCCTACGCACCAACTAAGAAGCTATACTCTTAGTAGCTGGCATAGAGAACTATAACATACTACTCTTAATATAAAAAGGTCTTAAGGCGGTTACCTAGTAGCTTATTAGCCAAAATATACTAGACCAGTTTTGGGTTATAAAGGAAATGGTAATAGAAGGCAAAGGGGCGAGCAATAGGCGCCCCCTAATAACTCTACAGTAGTAGAGCAAAGTTTGCGATACTAGCGCGTCCGTAGGCTTGTTACGGCAGCAGTGGTTCCCAAGGAGGTTAAAAAGTAAGGTAGTAGAGCACTATAGGTGACTTATAGGCGCCTTATAGGCGAGTTCTAAAAGGTAGGGAGACGGATTACAGGGTTTTCTCAAAAGAGTTTTCTCCCTATATGTATATAAGGAGTAGTCCGCGTGGGCCCAATAGGGATCCGAATTGGACGTTAAGCAATGAATAATAATTATTTTAAATATGCCTTAGCTCTAAAAGCATAAGTCCCACCCTAGCTTTAGAGAGCTTAAGATCTGCTTTAACTTAGACTACTGCTCTAGGAACTGCCTCCCGTAGGGGACAGCTAATAGTAGTAGGGACGCCCTACGTGGATACTTGGTACTACTAAGCCTAGTGCCTAAGACTATATATAAAGCCCTAATAATAGAAGATGTTCCTAATAAAGGGGAACCTATATAGCTATAAAGTAACAAGATAGTAGAAAACTGGACTACTTTAGCACTTAAGACTAAAATAATGGGCTAGCCGGCCTTGCTAAAACTAAGGAAGAAGGTCTGCTTTGCGCCGCTACTATTAAGAATCTAACGCTAACCTAGACACCCTTTAAACCCTAGCCGCTTAGCCTAACACCTAGAACTAAGCTATATACTATATACGCATACTATAGCCTATATTATAGTAAGGACTAGCTAGGGAATTACTAAGACCTAAATAATAGAAACCACGCCACTATAACGCCTAACCTTATACCTACTTCCCGTATACCTTGTATAAGGCTACTACCTAGGAACCGCTCCTAAGAGCTAACTAAGATAAGCTAGCCTTACTATAACGTTAGGAGAAGACTAAATACGCCCCAACCTAGACGATATTATAAACGTACGCGCCATAAATTTCGCCTAGTTTTGTAAATAAAAAGGCGTAAAAGTAATAAGGATCTATATAGCGGAGCTAGTAGAATTGGTAAAATAAGAAGAACGGAAATAATTAATAAATAAACTCCCTACTAAACTAGTTAAAATATTAGACCTAATAAAGGAATCCTTCCGCTGCTTAGTTAATAGTAACTATATAATAGAAGAAACCTATAAGGTCTTCCCTAGTTATTTTTACTATTTCCTTAAGAAAAACCTCTAGACTATAAATACTGAGTTCCTCTGCCGCAAAGTTATAGATATAGACGTTAAGAAGTTTATAAAAGGTAAACCCGCTCTAACTAGGGACAATATTATATAACGCCTCCTAAGGGAATATAGGCACTATATTAAGGGGTTTCTCTTAAAGAATGCTAATAAGCTCCTACTATATCGCCTATAGGACCATAAAATCAAAATTATACCAGGAAAGTAGCCCCCGTACTATAAGAACCGCCTACTCTCCCCTACTAAGCTCTAATACGTTAAGAAATGGATTAATAAGATGCTTAATAAAGGCTTTATTTAAGAATTAACGTCCCCCGCAATAGCCCTACTTCTACTTACTGCTAAGCTAAAAGGAGGGGTAAGGATCTGCTATAACTATAGAGGACTTAATAACGTTACTATTAAGAACTAATACCCGCTCCCGCTTATCCGTAAGACACTTAATGCCCTATATAGCGCCAAATTCTATACTAAGCTTAATATTATTGCTATGTTTAATAGGATCTATATTGCTAAGGGCTATAAATAGCTTATAGCATTTATTACCCGCTTTAGGCTCTATAAGATACTAGTAATCCTATTTAGCCTTTATAATGCCCTAGCTATATTCCAGAACTATATTAACTATATTCTTTATAACACACTAGACAACTATTGTATAGTATACCTTAATAACATCCTTATATTTTCTAAAACTTAAGCTAACTATACTAGGCACGTTAAAGAGGTAATTCACTGCCTTAGAGCTACTAGCCTCTAAATTAATATTAGTAAGTTAGAGTTCTATATAATAAAGATAAAGTACCTTAGCTTAATTATCTTAATAGAAGGAATAAGTATAGACCCTAAAAAGGTCTAAGCCTTATAAGTATAGGAGAACCCAACCTTAGTTAAGGAATTACAGTAGTTTCTTAGATTTATAAACTTTTACTATAAGTTTATCTAAAGTTATTCTGCTGTTACTATACCTATAACAAAACTCCTAAGAAAGGACGTTAGATAGCTATAGGGACCAGAACAAGCTAAGTTATTTAAGGCCCTTAAGAGAGCCTTTACTTTAGCACCAGTACTAGCATACTACGACTATATAAAGGAAACAGTGGTAGAGATAGATGTATTAAATTAGGCTTCTAGCGGAGTTCTTTTCTAGTATAATAATAATAGTAAACTAAACCCGGTCACATTCTTCTCTATAAAGCACTCTATATTAGAGTGTAACTATAAGATCTATAATAAAGAACTCTTAGCTATTATTAAGGCTTTAGAGGAATAGCGTCCTAAGCTATAAGGGATTAAGGAGCCGTTTAAAATTATTACTAACCACAAAAACCTATAGACGTTTATAATTACTAAGTAGCTAAACTAATGCTAAGTCTAGTAGGTAGAGTTCCTTTTATAGTTTAACTTTATAATTATATATAGACCTAGTAGCAAAGCTATGCTCCCTAATACCCTAAGCCAACTACTAGGAATAAAACCTAAGGACGCTAATAATAAACGCCTCCGCCACTAAGCCTAAGTTATTATACCGCCCTAGAAAGTTAACCCTATAATCTTAGAAGAATTACTACACAAATCCTGTAACTCTAATAATATGGAGTTTATAGCCGCTTTAGACCCTAAAATGGCTAAAAAGTTACTAAATAAGCTAATTTAGTTAGGATACTAGGAGAACAAACTTGCAAGAGATATAGTAGCGGCTCTACGTAATTAGAAAGCTCGCTATTAGCTAAAGAAGATTAGGAAATTACTCTATTATAATAAGTTAGAATATAGTATTATTAATAGATAGATCTACTTCCGCTAATGCCTCTTTATCCCTAATACCCTAGACCTCTACCTAGAAGTTATCTATCGCTCTTATAGCAGCGGCCCCGCTAGTTACCCTAGCTGGGTTAAGACTCTTAACCTCTTAAACCAAATATACTAGTGGCTAGGAATCTCCCAGTTTATAGCTACCTTTATTAAAGACTGTACCCTATACTTTCGCACTAAGACCCCCTATTTTGCCCCACCCAGTTTCCTAAAGCCACTAGAACTACTCACTTACCTATAAACTAATATTTTAATTAACTATATTATAACGCTGCCGGTATACTAACGCCACGGTAAGGTATATAAATATATCCTTATTATTATGGACCGCCTAACTAAAATATAATACCTTGTTTTAGTAACAGGACTCTTAATAGAGGAGCTAGTTAATGGCTTTATTAATAATATATATAAGCTTTATAGTGTACTAAGCACAATTATCTCCAATCGTGGTATATAATTTATTAGCGACTTCTGGCGACGACTAAGTAAACGCCTTAAGATAACCTTATAACTAAGCTTAGCCTAGTACCTAGAAACGGACGGCTAAACTAAAATTATTAACGCTACTGTAAATAAGTACCTCTATGCTTTTATTAGCTTTATATAAGACAACTAGTTTAACTATCTACTACTTACCAAATTTACTATAAATAACCAAGTTAATAAAAGCATAGGCATCTCCCCGTTTTTTATAAACTATGGCTTTAACCCTCGCCTTAAAATTAAGCCTGCTGGCCCCCGCCTACTAATACTATTAGTATAAGTAAAGAAGGAGTTCTTTCACATAGACTCTATGGCCAACTGCTTTAAGCGGATATTAACACAGCTTAAGGCCCTAGCCCGGATTTTATAGTAATGCTATAAAGATAATGCTAATACCTATAGGGATAAGAGTGCGTTATTTTATAAAGGCGACATAGTTATAGTTAGCTTAGAAAATATGAAGACAAATAGACCTAAAAAGAAATGGGATAATAAATAGAACGGCCTGTACCCCGTACTTACAGTATACTAAGGGGTAGTTATAGTAGACCTCCTAGACTATATCTAAGTAAATAAATCCTTTTATATATCTAAGATCCGCCTCTAGGCTGCTAAAGAGATCCCTAGCTAAGCAAATATTAATACTATAGAGCGCCGTAATATACAAGGACAAGTAATAGAGAGAGATAATAATAGTAATATAGAAGATAAATAGGAGTTTAAGAAAATCCTTAATATATATAACAAAGACCCCTAAGGCCTAACTTATAAGATTAAATGGAAATATTATAAGGACATAACCTGGCAGCTAAAAGAGGACCTAAAGGGTTGCGAATAAGCTATATAGCGCTTCTATAAGCAATACCCTAAGAAGCTAGGACCCCTAGATTGGGCATAAGATAAGGAAAAGCCATACTAAGGTTATAGCCAACCACCGTGTTAAAAATCTATGGTGGTTAAGATGTTATGGAACTTTAACCAGCGGTTAAAGTTGTCTAATTGGTTAGAATTCTTACCAAGAGCGCTATACGCCAACTTTATTTAATAAGCCGACTAATTAGGATTTTTTAATATTTCTATAGTAAAAATAGGTGGTCCTGCGTACTACCTATTTAAAGTTATTTATTCGGTTTGGGGACCAAACCTTCTAGAGAGGGGAGTACTGTTACAGCACTAACCTGACGCATACTGTTTCCTACTATTGGCTAGCCCACCACTAGCGCCTTGGCGGCTGGCCCTACTCTTTGTATACAATACCCCCTTTTACCCTTCTTCTCTTCTTTATAGCACAACGTAGTTATTCAGTCTACTTTATTGCAGCACTGTGACACGTAATAGGCGGATATTCTATCTTAGTTTAACTTCCTAATTATATATAGGCTAGGCGCTATAAACTGGGCGGACGCTTTTATAAGGCGTAGATAGGACCTAGATAATTAAAAGGCCATAAAGATCTTATTATAGACCTAGACGCTATTATAACTAGAGCACCTTAACCTTTTAATATAGGCAGAGCTGAATATAGGCTCTTTAGACGCCGAGATATATCCTATTAACTCTATAGAACTTAACCTTATTAATAAACTGCTGTAAGTAAACTGTACGGCCCCTTCTTTATAGGAGTACCGTGAAAAAACAAAGGACGCTATAAGCCTATAGTCTCTTAAAAATGGACTCCTTAAGTACCGTAAACGGCTAGTAGTAGCTAAGCAACGGAACTTATAGACCTAGCTTATTACCGAAGCCTATGCTCAGGTCTCTACGGCCTATTTTAAAAAAAACAAGACCCGCAAGATTATTGGCAATTAATACTACTGGCCTAGAATAGTTATAGATATTAACCGCTATATATAGAACTGCAATAACTGCCGTAGGTTTATAATTTTATAAGATAAGACCCTAGGACTATTAAAACCACTCCTAATACTAGAGCGCCCTTAGCAGTATATCTCTATAGATTTCTATAAGCTACCTATAGACCGTAATGGATATAATATGGCTATAATTATAGTTGACTGCTTTGGTAAGCGCCTATTCTTAATCCCTTATTATAAAAATATTAATATTAAAGAGGCGGCCTAACTATATATCCATTACGTCTACTAAATTTATGGACTACTAGATACTATTGTATCTAATTATAGGCTATAGTTTATATTAGCTTTTTAGAACAAGTTTACCTAGATCTTAAGCATTAAGCTAAAGCTTTCTATAGCATACTACCCCTAGATAGACGGCTAGACGGAGATTATAAACTAGTATTTAGACCAGAGACTCTAACCCTTTATTAACTACTTCTAAGATAATTAGGCTAAACTGCTACCTCTAATAGACTATGCCTAGGCTACTCTACCCTAAAACTTTATAGGATTTGCACCTATCTAGCTAGAAATGGGATATTTACCCTATATAAGTGTCTGATCAAGGTTGCGTCCTTACAGCCATGTGACCGCAAATTGCCATCACGTGACGGCAATCTAGGGCAATTTGCAGCAACTTGCCTACGAACGCGAGTTAAAAGGGGTTGATTACGTGAGCTAAGCGAGCTTAAGAAATCCACCAAATTCCACCTATAGAATAGGAGAATAAGAAGCATTAATCAAAATCAGTTACCACCCATACTATTACAATAGCATTACGTATTACCGGAAGTGATACTAATACTAATTAGTAATTACAGATTAGGAGACGTATTATCTATAAAAAGAGACGAGCTTAATTAGTCCCTGCTAAAGGCCTCTACCAATCTCGCCTACTAAGGAGCATTAGTTAACGTGTATTTAAAAAGTCAACCCCTATCTAATAGGCCCTTAATTTTTCATACACAGCCTTTAGGTACTTAAAGAACCGACCCCTATCTAATAGGCCCTTGGTTTGTGTCCATTACGCATTTTAAACGCGTTAGGTACTTAAGAAACTAACCCTTTTAATAGGCCCTTAGTTCGCGTCTATTATACGTTTTTTATCTAGAACCTAAAATCAAACTTAATAGGAGTCACAAAACAAGAATTAATATGTCAGATATTAGGGCACAAGTCAACATAGGATAGGAGAAATGGCCTAAAGGCATTAACTTACAGTCCGACAAAACCACCATAAAGGATATTAATAAATTTATAAAGTTTAAGATCCTAGAATACAAAGCGTACGACCTTAAGGATAATAAACTATAGGAGGTCTATAAGGAAGATTTCCAAAACTTTATAATACAAATCTTTAAGGATTGCAACCAAATTGGTATCTAAAAGCTCCGAACGTTCCTACGGACTAATGGCGTATAAATAAGGAAGTATAGGAATACTATAGTCCCTAAATCACTATTTAATACCTTGCAAGAAGAAGACCCTATAGAATGGACCGAGCCTAAGATTAAGGAGCACATAGTAACTAGAGGAAAGTTTACCTTAGGACAAATTAACTACCTCCTTAAGAACAACTTTACTAGCATTAGTACCATTAAAACCCCAATCTTAATCTTACCAGCCACGAACCTTACCCTACTTATAATACCACCTACTATACCCTAACCTACCCCTATACTACCCCTATAATAGGAACCTAATTATATTAACTTAACCCTATAACCAGAACCACCTAGGGGACAGAGTTAAAACTAGGGTTTTAGCAAGGAGTTAACAAACCTTATAAAGATATACACGGAAGACAACAAGTACAGCGGAGAAGATAACAACTTTAACTTTAAACTTACCATCTTCCACAACCTCTATAGCAGAGCCGATGTACCCTAAGAAGCCAAGGTTAAAGCCTACCTTATAATGCTACGCGGTCTAGCACTTAACCACTACTATACTAACCTCAAAAACGTCACCCTAACCCTTTCGTTCAACCAAATCTGCAACGCTACACGTAATTACTTTAAGGGACCTAAATACAGACGCGGCATATTAGAATAATAGAACTTAACAACTCTAAAGTCTATAATAGGCAAGAGCGAGAATGCTAGAAAATCAACCTTAGACTACCTATAGTTACTTATTAAGGAACTAAGACACCTCCAGCATAGTCTTAACCCAGATTTATGTATAGACAAGTTCCTTTATAATAAGCTTATTAACACCTGCCAGGAGTTACTAGTGTGTTAATATACCTACTTTAAACCTTCTAATAGCTTAACTGGCCTAATTAATAACTTATAATCTTCTATTATAACATTTAAAAAGTTAAATAGTAAGAACCCCTAAGCCTTCTTTACCAACTGCCGTTACTATAGACAATACCCTCAATTACCTTATAGAATACAATTATTCTTATCCGGCTGATATGCATTACTAAAAAAGCGCTGCTTTATCTATAATAAAGATGGTTATTGGTTATCTAAATACTCTAGAGAAGAATGTAATAAATTAAAGAAGAAGTTTAAGGACAGATTTAACCGCCGCTTTAATAGATATGCCCAATAGTATATTACTAAGTATAAAGGAACAGATAATAATGGTAATAAACTTAACTCGGAATCTATTAACAAGGTAATAGAAGCTCTTATAATTAATATTAAGTTACTAACAGCATCTCTAACCTAAGAACAGACTAAACTGTTCCTTACCTCTTTTGGAACGATACAGCACGAAAGAGCCATTAATACTATAACTAACTTAGTAAACCAATCCTTTACCCATACAATTACCGGCACTAATTTAATTGCTTACTATAATAACCTAGACCTATTTGCCTATGTTACTACTAGCTAGTATATATCTAACAAGTTCTATAGAGTAATAATTAACACTAGAGCTTTAAAGAGATTAATAGTAGGTTACGGACAATACCTCATATATAGAAAGACCTATAATACCGTTATTAATACCTTAAAGGCTAGCGCTATTAACGTCTAGTTTAGTATCGGTTCTACCTCTTCTATTGGCTCCGTTACAGTTAATATACCAGTTAGCAACGTTGAGTTTTATATTATAAAGGCTAACACACCCTTCCTACTATGCCTCGTAGATATGGACATACTAAAGGTCTATTATAATAACCTTAAGAACGTCCTAGTCACCCCAATAAAATCGGTGCTAGTGGTTCGCTAATTTGGTTACCCCTTCCTATTATAGGAAGAGTTACTGCAGTTATTTATAACCTACTTATTTAATTAAAACCCTTGCTACCTAACCACTACTAAACTCCGCCGACTCTACCGTTGCTTTGGATATCTATTGGTAGACAAGCTATATAAGGTACTAGTGTGGTGGTGTAGATTGGACGTCGCCTACTGTCTTGGCATTTTCCTATATTTATAGAGCTTCGGCTTTCCTCCTTCTTTCCTCCTTATCTTATATACAATTACGAACCTACCGGAATATATTCTTTTCTTTCTTTATTACCGATAGAGAGATAGACTGACTGACTAACTGACTAACTAACTGATAGATAGATAGTACCGTGACTTTCCTATCTAAGAGACACCGTACCCTTCCATATATTATTTAGCATTCCACGTGGGGACGACGGCAAGCTCTTTGGATTAGAAGTCTAGTGCTATATATATAGAAGACACGCAGGAATATACTATAACTGCCGAAGAACCGCTAGCTGTAGAAGAACAACCAACTGCAGAAGAACTAATAGACAAGACGGCAGAACTAGAGAACTAGAGAACTAGGCAGTATTAGATAGTAAGGGGAACCAAGCAGACCCTAAACAGAAAAACAGTAGAAAAGACAGATAGCTAGACTTAACGCATAGGCCAAAGAGTGGTAATAGGAAGCAAAATAGTATAGGTTAAAAGGTCTTGGGAGTTAGGTTTAGTGCCCATACTTAGAAATTTGGCGTTAAGCGAACTAGTGAGCTAATTAGATAACTACCAGTGGTTAAAATCTCGCCACCCGCGCGCGCATGAGCATGGCTAGAACGTTATTAAAGATGTAGAGACGACAAGCTAAGGGCTAATTAGTTAGATAGAAACGAGATCTAAAATATCTGGCAGTAAAGGAAGCTAGCGCTGCCCTTTAAGAATAGAGACAATACCAAGCAAGGCTATAAGCATATAAGATTAAATCTGCCTTTAAAAGCTTCCTATTCTGGCTTAGCTTTATCCTCTTTTAAGTTATTTAGATTATGTTAGCAGCGGCCCTAGAGGCACTCCGTAAGGACCTATTACATAGAACGACAGCAGGCTAAAATAGATGGACGTATTAAGACCCGGTAGTGGTAGAAGATAAAGATTCCGTACTCTCCCAGGAAGACCTCCCCTTAGGCATTAAGAAGCAGGCGCCTTTCGTTAGGGATATAGCTGTATAAGTAGACTAGCCGAAGCATGCACCTGTCAATGTCCCGCTAGGATAGTTATCTGGGACATCCTCTGTTAAGACTATAGCTATGCAAATAGACCTACTATAGCGTTTACCTGTGACACCTAGGACTGATAACCCTTAGTAGACAAAGGATAAAAGCTATAAGGATTACCTGTAAGCTCCTAAGGAAGCTCTAGATGCACCTAATAACCAGCAGTTGACGGCTCAAGATAAGGTCTACGTTATAGTCTAGCTTATACTAGCCCTAGGAACTGCTGGGACTTCTTACTTTACAGGGCAGAACGTGTTATAGTTTATTAAACGGTATGAGCGGCTATGCACCTGATATTGTGTGATGAGTATAGAGAAGCGCTAGGGCCTTCTAGAGTACTGCGATTACTGGATAGGGATATAGATCTGAAGCTTGCCTGAATTTACAGCTGGCAATTGGATGGAGCTTGTAAGAAAGCTTAGGGCAGAATACTGAGCAAACGACTACTATTAACGCATGGAGATAAGAGACTTTGTAGAAGCTTTTGTTTAAAAATCTGCAGAACAGCCAGGCGAATTACGTCACTATGTATAGGACTTTACTACTATCTCAGCTAAAGCGGTAGCCGCAGGAAACCTTACTGAGTAAGAGAAGGGGTGGTTGTTTGTGCGAGGACTTCCTGTCGAATACTGTAGGCACGCAATGGAATAAACAGGAGCCGTAGTAGACGAGCCTAGCACCCTTGTGTTTAAAAGACTGAAGAAGGCCGTAGAGTTAAGGATAGTGGCTATAGATGGCGCCAAGCAAATGGATGTTCTTTTGGAAGAAAACGCCCTGAATGTCCAGCTTATATAGGAGCTACGGCAGCAAAGGGATGAGCTTAACCGTAGGAGAAAAGGAAGGCTTCTAAACTTAGGTATATATAGAGGAGCCCTAATGTAGCAGCAGTTACCCTCTACTGTAGACCAAGAAATGGATGAAATGCTAAGCTAACTAAGGAGTCTGAAACTGACCAAGACGGAGCTTACGGTAGCTGCACGGTTAATGCCGTTCCTTGACTAAATCCGGATAGACCTAAGGAAGTTTATAACACTGCTAGATTAGGCCGCAGTTTAAGGCTTAGTATAAGGATATAAAGACTGGTAGAAAAGCAGCCAAGCTCCCTTTGTTCTATAAGGCTGTTAATCTCCGCAAGACTTTTAACCTTTGTAAGACTTTTAATATCCGCACAATTTTTAATATCCGCAAGATTCCACCGCCTTTGGACAGCCGCAGCAGAACGTATGAGGTTAGTAAGGTACGCAAGGATAAGGCCTACAGACCTGTTTTGGATGTGGAGGAGGTTACTGTTTCACCTAGTATAAATACTAAGGGTTTAAGGATCTTGTTTAGCAAGGATTTGTGTATTTGTCTAATTAAGGAAGACTAGTAGCTGGGATACGCGAATGACCTAGACCAGTACTTCCGTGGCTTGGCAATAAAGGACGGCTAGAAGGTATTAAGAACTGGCTCTGTACGTACTAGGGAACAGACCTAGGCAGGCCAAAGGAAGAATAGATGTAGTAGTAGGCCCCTATGTTACGAACTGATTTTACTGCTTTCTATAATGGAGTAGTGCTAAAGAATAGTGATAAAATGCGTATAAACTAGGAGGACTACTATTAAGTACGGCCTATAGACTTAGTAGTAACGCCTAGCTAGCAACGTCCGCAGACTCGCCCGACCCCTAGAGACAGCCGTACAACCAGGATAACCGTCGAGCCGCAAGCTCTGCCGTAGGAGAAGAATGTATGACTAGGAGAATGCATCCAGATTATGTTATGGCCTGTGGATGAGACGGCAGAGGCTAGGAAGAAGAATAAATCTTCTAATCCTTAGAGACGGTCTTGGAGATAGACGCTTAACTAGGCCAGCTATTAACCCGCAGGCTCCATAGTAGGTGTAGGGTGTTTAACTAAGGGACAGTTAAGTTTTAAGGTAGGGGAGGGGACGCAGGTGACGTATAAAAGATTTCTATTTGTCTGCTTAATTACTGTATTTCCTAAAGCTCCTTTCTTGTTTACTTTCTTGATTGTAACGAGACGCGTTAGTTGCGATAACCTGCTGTAAAGATGTTAGTTTAGCTTACCGCCTGTTAATAAGCTAATAGCAATTTTCTATCCCAGGGACAGAAAATCCTAATTAGTCTATTTAGCAATAGAGCTAGCAGAACTCTATACCGCCCCTAGAATTTGATAATACGCTAGCTGTAGGATAAGAACGGCACTAGGAGCCTTAGTTGATTATATGGATATAGAGCCGATTATATAATATAGAGCTAGATGTAGAGCTGTACGCAGAGCCTTAATTAAATAACTATGTGGAAGCTATAGTTAGTTAAAGAACCAAATTAAGCTAGAGTCTTAATATTAGCATATCACCGTTACTGAATTAAGTTAATTAAATGTTGTTAGATTAGAGCCTTTAACTAGGCCGACCTTATTCCTTATTTAAATAATGACTAATTGTAGTATAACTATTACTGCTATTTGAGTTCAGTACTGCGCTAGCTATATAATAAGAACGGACACTGCGGTAAGGAAGGGATCTGTATAAAAGCAATAATATAATATTAGTGATTAAGTACTATGGAAACGGTAAAGCAGTATATAAAGAGGCAGTGATAAAGATGCTCTGTAAGAGATCGCATATAGGATGTAGCTGACTATAATAAGCCTAAACCATCCTTATATGACCGAAGACAGGATTAAGCCGTATTGGGATAAACTAGTAAAGGATCTTGTTAAGGATTATAAGGAGAATAGGATTTGGATATATAGGAGCCAGCACTTTTCCTTAAGAGGTTGTCTTGACGAAGGACTATATTGTAGACACAAGGGCAAGGGACATATAATAGAGGCAGTTATAATAACCGAGAAGCTGACACCAGATAATATTAAGGACAACTTAGGCGAAACGTAGAGCCAGTAGGATAGTAATTAAGAGATTAAAAGTAGAAGATAATTCTAAGAAGGCTCTTAAGTTGGAAGAAGATTAAGGATACGCGAGCGTACTACTAATAGCTAGGGTAAAGAAGTAGTCGTAAAAGCCTAAGGATGCGCCGAAGAAGCTAAGAGCAAAGATGGTTCTAAAAGGAAAGAAAGCAGCTATTAAGAACGTCTTATAAGGGCACTAGGCCTGTGGTAATGGTTTAGAGGAAGCTGCCGTTAGTGCTTACAAAGGAGGAAGTCTTAGGACAGGTCTCTGGATTAGACGTCTAGTGGACACTAAGAGCCTTAATTGACTATAGATGCAGAGCTTTAACCAAACGGCTGCACAGCTAGAGTCTTAATTAACTGTCCGTAGGTATAGAGCCTACGGATATAGAGCCTTAATGGAACGTCAACGGATTTAAAAGCTTTAATTAAGTATGCAATAATGCAGAGCCCAGGTCGTACGTATAACAGAAAACGCCTTGAGTTAAGCCAGAGCCTCAGTTAAATCTTAATCAGTTAGACGCCGCCTCTATAGTTAAGTCGGATTAGCTAGAGCTTTTAGTTGGGCCGACCTGATACCCTATTTGAACGTTAGTTGATTATACGTTGTTACGGTTAAATTAAATTAGTTACTGTTACCGTTAGACGTCTTTGATCAGCAGTCAAAGGTCCTACAATGGCAGATAGACAGCCTCTGTAGGAACCTCTCCCTTTGACCCTCCTTTATTGATTGATTGCCGCCCGTCTTAACGCCCACGGACTGGTTAACCAGAACGGTCTTTCCTATAGACGCAGATACGGATCTCTATACGGAGTCTTACACGGAGTCGTACGCAGAGTCTATGGATATAGAACCTTGGTCGTATATGCAGCTGAAAACACCTTAAGTTAAGCCAGGGCCTTATTAAATCTTGATTAGTTAAACGCCGTCTCCGCATTTAAGTTAGGACAGTTAGAGTCTTCGGCTGGGCTGACTTTCTACCTTAGTTAAACGACCGAACGATTAGTTGCAGCACGTCATTGCCGATTAATTAGATAGTCTTTGGCCAGCAGTTAAATCAGGTATATAGGACGCACGCAGACACGGACGCAGACACGGACGTAGAATATGCAATGCAGAGCTACTGATGCATAGCTAGATGCGCAGCCAGACGCAGAGCTAGATGTAGAGTTTTGATATTAAATAACTAACTAAATAATTAAACCAAGCCAGAGCTTCTGCTATCTTGGTCGACTGCCCTGTCACCGCTGCTACTGCTAGCTATTTTGTCCCTGCTATCTTAACTAACTGTTCCGTCTCTACTGTTCTATCTAGCTGTGCCGGATCTGTACCGCTGCTGGATCTGTTAGATCTGTTTAGCTGTTTAGCTGTTCTAACTAATCTATTCTGGACCTAATGCTGCTTTAACTGTTTGATTCTAACTGCTATTCTAACCGACCTGTCCCGTTCTACTGTTTCTACCGACCGCTATTTAGACCGACTATTCTACTGTCGTTGCTGCTACTGCTATCTTAACCGACTGTTCTATTCTAACTGCTGCTCTGACCGTTCCGTTCCACCGTTCCAACTGTTCTACTACTGCTGTTTTGACTGACTGCTACTAACCAACTGCCATTAACTGTCTGCCGCTACCGAGATTTCTACTACTAAAAGTTCTACTGCTGGATGTCCTACTGCTTACTAACTGTTACTGAGTTCTTCTACTAAATGTTCTACCGCTGACTGTTCTGTTTTATTTTACTACGCTAAATGTCTGCTTTTATTACTGTTACTACTGTTACTACTGTTACTGCTATTGCTGTTACTGCCGCTGTTATTATTTCTGGTTTACTGTTCTGGTTACTAGTAGGAAGATTGGATCTTAGCTATAGATAATAGAAGGATATTATGGAATAGTTCTGTAGGGCTGTAATGGCTGTAGAATTACGCTTTTGACTAGTACTGCTAGTAGGTGTAGTATATAGGCGATTAGGGCGGCTAGTGTGTGCATTTATGCTTTTGACCAGTGACGCTGGTGGGTATAGCGCATAGGCAACTAGTACGGCTAATAGGTGTATTTATTTAGCGCGTATCTGATAGGTATCTTACTAGGAGAAGAGGTTTCCTACGTTCTATTATGTGCTTTCCTTTTTCTATTCTGCTTTTACTATACTTTTGTTTGGCTATTCTTCTGTAGGGTAGAACGTTAGGGGACAACGTTC
>Ga0307507_10002204_pt1 | contig 41704 bp, 9 predicted proteins | sample 7_EM_MG_FD_207223 | JGI IMG/M metagenome (GOLD analysis project Ga0307507, IMG submission 207223) | Populus trichocarpa ectomycorrhiza microbial communities from riparian zone in the Pacific Northwest, United States - 7_EM | ecosystem: Host-associated > Plants > Roots > Unclassified | place... | reverse complement strand
TACAATTAAATATTCTGCATATTAATTTGGCTGTATTTAATTACTGCGACGTTGTGCGATTGTTCAAAGTTGTGACGATTTTGGTGAGAATTCGCGTGTCGGGAAACTAATGTCTTGGCACTGTATACAATTATAATATAACCAAATACAGAAAAGGCAGAGGAACTTAGGGGATAATTAGAAACAGAAGTTTTTATAAAGATTTGTAAGGAGGTCTACAACGCCGTTACAGTCTAACACCTTAGGAGTGGAGACATTAGAGTTACCCTAAAGGACTAATAGGCAAAGGAACGGGCCATAAGGGCAGGGGACAGGCTAGGAGAGCGTATTAGTATAAAAGTACTTTATGAAGATCACCTAGTTAAAGTCCTATCGGTTCCCATAAGCCTTAGGGTAGAAAGGGGACGCTAGGCGGACAATACAGCAACTATATAGGAGATAGTAAAACAAACGGAATGCCTTATACTAGGACTTATAATTACCCAGATCTAATAGCTTTAACAGGAAAATATAAACTAAGCATATAATAAGAATAATAAGAGGATATAAGGGGCGCTAGAGACTTGCTAGGGAAATAATAGACAAACGCATAGCTCCCTTATTATTAGCGTATATATACTAGGAATGCAAAAACTCCTTATCTAAAAAGGAATAATTATAAATGGCCTTATATATAATACAAGGCTCTACAACCACAGACTACGCCTAGAACGATATTATTGCTATATATAATAGGGACACACCCAATCCACATACACAGCACAGGTATGCTGCGGCCACTATGCAGGCCCCTATAATATAAGACAATATACAAATTAAGACCAAACAAAATGCGCGAACTGTTACCAAAGCACACATAAGGCGTGGGAGAGAGAAGACTGCATTAAATATAGGAGACGGAAGGAAAGGGCTTAATAGCTGCAGGAACAACTGCATACTAAGTTATATAAATGGAAACAACAGGTAATAAGCTAGGGGGACGTAGGTGTCTTCCTAGTATTTCCTACCTTTAATACTAGGGGGCTAAGCTAGCTATCCCAAGCCTTAACGGGCTAAAAGTAATGCTGCGCGACATTACCAGACCAAATAGGGACATAAGGGATATATAGGACATAAGGGAGAGGACGCCCAGTAGAAAGACCCCTATAGACAGCTACAGTAAGTTTAAGGCCAGGATAATTAAGAATTAGATTTAACGCGGTAAATATAACACACATAGCTAGCTTATAAGGGGCACACAGCTAACTAGTAAGAACGGGGGAAGAACTGGGGGCAATAACAGACTTAGATTTAGAAAGGCTAGTAGAAACACAAGACACAGAAATAGAAAGCTCTATATAAAATAAGTAGTGGCCAGGGAGTAAATATAGGAGATAGAAGTTCTAAACATTTTAGAGAAAATAGAAACAGAAGAAGCGAGGAGCGAAGGAGAGGCAAAGGACCCCCACTAGGGGTCCGCCACTTGACCATTATACAGTATAACTGCGGCAATACGAACCACCGTTTAGTAAGGCCCCTACTAGACAGTCTAGACCCAGAGAAATACCATATTCTTACTATATAAGAGCCGTATTATAATACCTATATATAATTAATATACTGCCCCCAAGAATTCCAGCTCCTGTATGAACTAAAAGCAGCCACACGTGTATACTTTATAATCAGCAAAAATATCAGCCTTGCCTTATGGTTATAGCAGGCAGTTAACCTAGATATTACAATTATAACTATCCAGACATATAGGGGACTAGTATAAATTATTAATGTCTATAACCGGGTAGCATAGACAGAGAACATTATATCTATAATAAGCTTGCTAGAAACTAAACACGCAGAGTCTATTCTACTAGGAGACATAAACCTCTACCACCTATAATAGGGGGGCATCTATGTTACTGCCAATTAATAGGTAGAGTGCCTACTAAGAGCTATAGACAACGGGGGCCTTAAGCTGGCTACCCCCCTAGGTGCAATTATATGGCAATAGGGCACCGCCAAAAGTACAATTAACCTTATAATTATGGACGAAAACCTATACTAGAGACTTAAAAGGTGCTCCCCTAAAGAAGAATAGGTACTTACCTTAGACTATATCCCTATCCAGATATAACTAGATCTGGACATTAAGGCGCAACTAAATAGCAAAAGATACGCAATAAGGAAGCTTAACATAGATAGCTTCCTTAATATAATTAAACAATAACTCTAAGACCTAGAAGAAATCCACCTAATACCAAACAAGCGAGGCTTATTGGCTACCCCTAAGAAAATTAATTAAAGACTAGAAAGGATCTAGGCAGCAATTAAAAGTAGGCTAAAAGAGCACTGCCCAGTTTTAAAACCAGGCCCCTACGCGCGACACGCATGGTCCGTATAGTGCGCGGCCCTTATAGCCGGCCAACGACAAGCAAAAAGGAAATATATAAGTAGCCACGATTCTAAGGACGAGAGATAATATAAAGACACAAGAAACCAGCTAAAGAATACCCTAAGAAAAGAAGCAAGGAATAACTGGAGATAGTTTATAAATAAACACACTACTAACCTGAGTCTCCCCTATAACAAGGGCCTTTGGACCATAGCGAAATGGGTAAAGAAAAAGGCGGGACGCCTAGTAGAAGATCCATACCTACCACCCCTATAAAGAGCAGGCGAACCATAGGCTATAAGTAACAATAATAAGAAGGCAAAGATCCTTATAGAAAGATTTTTCCCTTAACCGGCTCCAGTAGACCTTAGCAACATCACTAGTAAAACACCGGTGACTCACCTAAGGGTTAACAGCGACATAATAACTAAAGAAATGGCCAGAACTATTAGCCGCCTTTTAAACAACACAGCACTAGGACCAGATAGGATCCTAAACAAAGCCCTAAAGACCTATAGACCACTTATAGCACCTTGGCTTGCAGACGTAGCCAAAGCATGCTTTGTAATAGGCTACTACCTATAACTTGGAAGATCCATAACGACGGTCGTCTTATAAAAAGAAGGTAAAGTAGACTACTTAATCCTAGGAAGCTACCGCCCTATTGCCTTAGAAAACACCCTAAGCAAGATCTTAGAAAAGATTATAGCGGACCACATAGCAGATATGGTAGAGAAACACGCTCTACTACTACAAAGCTAAATAGGGGCAAGAAAGAATCGCTTAACGCTATTAACACTTACACTACTCGCTGCTACCATTAAAACTGCATAGGCTATGCGAAAGGACTTTATAGTATTAATACTTAGCCTAGATATTAGCGGCGCCTATAATAATATACCCCATAAGCGTCTCCTATATATTCTTAGGGCAAAGGGCTTCCCAAAATAGATTATTTAATTTATTTAAGGATTTATAGGCCAGAAAGAAATATTACTAGTCTTTAGCGGATACCAGAGCCCCCCTATCGCAGTTATAACAGGAATACCACAAGGATCACCTCTATCGCCTATACTCTTCCTCTTCTTTATAAGCAACCTGCTTAATACCTTTAAGGAAGGGGCGACCTAGGGGATAGGCTTTGTTAATAATATAAACCTAATTACATATAGGCCAACAGCCGGAGAGAACTATAGGACACTAGAGAAAGCCTACAATATCTATATAGAATGGGTAAGACGATATAGAGTCCAATTTTTACCAGAGAAATACCAGCTAATCCATTTTATAAGAAAACATAACCAATCTGCAGATCTTTAGCATATAATCTATATTTAAGGCTTTAGGGGTCAACCGGTTTAAGGCCTAAGGGTATTAGGAGTATAGGTAGACAGCAAGCTCCAGTGGAGCGTATATACAGCGCAAGCAGCCTATAAGGGCTAAGCATAGTATATCGCCATGTCCAGGATCGTTAATTCTATATAGGGTCCATGCTTCTAGAGGTTACGCCTATTATATATAGCAGTTGTCCGGCTAACCATAACGTATAGATCTAGCATTTAGGCCACTAGAGAAACCAAAAAAGGCCCCCCTAAATTACTCCTTAAACCACTCCAAAAGGTCCAAATAGCCTGCCTTAGGAGTATAACAGGCGGGTATAAGCAAACGGCCACAGCACTGCTTAAGAAGGAAGCCAATATTCCCCCTCTATAACTATATATTGAAGCCAATGCAATGCAAAGGGTATAAAAGGAACGCAACTCTAATATTATAAAGTATATCAAGACACGCCTAAACAAACTATAGAGGGACCCTAGGGTACCCTATAGGAGAAGGAACCAACAACCCTAAAGGAGGGAAGATATATTAGGAAAACAGGTAGAGAAAGCAGAAGAAGAATAGTACAGCGCTAGGGCCCAGGCCTATATAGAGAAGGAAGGGAGACGCGCAAGAGGCCAGTAAAGACAACAGTAAGGGAGAGAAAGGAGCCAAAGTAGAGTATAAAAGAGTACTGGAAAACCATCTACTGTAATATAATACTGGTTGGACCAACACTAGAGAGATAAATAGGAGTTAAAGGTACAGAGGTAGACTTAGGCAAGGGGAACCTAAGCTATAGCATAGGTAATATTATAGGGGGTAAATACTTAAGGGCTCTAAGAGGGCCTAATAAAGGCGGAAAATACAATAGCAACACTCTTAAGGACAGGAATAATAGGACTAAAAGATTGGCTTTACTGGGTAGGTATCCCAGTGGGTAGCCCAAGGTGCGAATATAGCTGGCTAAGATAGACACTAAAACACGTAATACTGTTATGCCCCTTACGCACTAGCTAAGAAGTAATGCTCTTAGCAGCTAGCACAGAAAACTATAATACACTACTCTTAATACAGAAAGGCCTTAAGGCGGCTACCTGGTGGCTTATTGGCTAAAATATGCTAAACCAGTTCCGGGTTGCAAGGGAAATAGCAATAAAAGGCAAAGGGGCGAGTAATAGGCGCCCCCTAATAACTCTATAGGAGTAGAGTACAGTGTGTAATACTAGCGCGTCCGTAGGTTTGTTACGGCAGTAGTGGTTCCTAAGGAGGTCAAAAAGTAAGGTAGTAGAGCACCACTGGTGACTCGCAGGCGACTTATAAGCGAGCCCTAAAAGGCAGGGAGATGGATTACGGGGTTTTCTTAAATAGAGTTTTCTCCCCATATATATATAAGGAGTAGTCCGCGTGGGCCTAACAGAGATCCGAATCGGACGTTAAGCAATGAATAATAATAATAAAATCCTATAATATAACTTCCTATAGTCTACTTGGTGTTTCCACTAAATTAAGCTCTCCGTATAGTTTATATCTTATTAGTTTATTTCTTTAGCAATCTAGATATTTCTTCGTGGTTTCTCTTGCAATTGTCTATATTCCTTAGATAATATATTCTTCGTAAAGTCTTAACACTAATCCTATTACTCTATTATGCCCTTAGGTTATCCCTTAGTAAAAGTCCTTTATAAACTCTTTTATAATACTTCTTAGGATATATATAAGATCTCTAATTCTAGTTCTTTAAATTATACTTCCTAAATCCGTTACTCCTAATCGCTTATTAGTGCCTTATATGTTACTATAAGTTATGGATAGTTATATCTAATTATACCGTCATTATCTATCTTTAATTCTGCTCCTAATAGTTTCTTATATCCTTAGAGTTCTAACATTCTACTAAGTGTGTTTACTCTTACGTTATCTATTCCTTTTATATATTTAATTACAAAGTAATATTCTATAAGTATTCCTACCTATCTAACTTATTATCTATTTAGTTCCTTTATGGTTAGAAATCCTATTAGATTCTTATAATCCGTTTTTACTATAAATAGTTTCTCTATACCTTGTAAGAATGCTCTCTATTCCTTAAGTACTGTAACTATTTCTAATAATTCCTTATTATAGATATTGTAATTCAGTTCTAGTAGTATTATCTTCTAACTATAGTATACTACTAGGTACTATACTCTGTCTTTATGCTTTTGTAATAGGCATGCTCCTAATATATAGTCTAATGCATCTGTTTCGACTAGTATCTCTAACTATAGTTAGTAGATTTTGAGAATTAGGTCCTTTATAAATATCTTCTTAAGCCTTTTAAATAGTTGGCTTTATTTATTGCCCTATCTCTATAGTTTATCCTTTTTCATAAGCTTTGTTAGTAGTTTAATCTCTTTTAACTATTGTTTAATAACTCTTCTATAGTAATTCGCAAATCCTAGAAATGACTTTACCTATATAACAGTCTCTAGTTCTTGCCATTTAAGTATATACTTAACCTTTGCTAGGTCTATCCTGATTTGTCCTAGCTTAATAATAAATCCTATAAAGTCTATCCTTTTTGTAAAAAAATTATATTTCTTAATCGCGATTGGTATCTTATTATCTATTAGTATCTATAGAACCTATTCTATATAGTATTTATAACTTTCCTTATCGTCTAAGTAAATAAGGATATTGTCTAAATAGGTTATTACAAACTTATCTCAGTGTTATGCCAGTATTATATTAATACGTTTTTAAAACGTTACTAGTGTATTTATAAATCCAAACTATATAACTAATAGTTTATATAATCCTTCTCTTGTTCTAAATACTCCCTTCTATTTATCGCCTTTCTTAATTCTATCTTTATAAAGATCTTTATATTTCTATCCTTATCTTATATTTTACTAATTAAAGGTAAGGGGTATCTATCCTTTTTCGTGATGCTATTTAACTACCTATAGTTAATACATAATCTAAGTTTCCTGTTCTTCTTTAGTGCGAACAGTACTAAGTATCCTACTAATAATTGCGATAATCTAATATATCCTTTTCGCAAACTTTCTTATATAAATTCCTATAGTGCCTTCTATTTAACTTCCGTTAGTTTATAGAGTAGAAAGAACTTTGGACTAGTTCCTAGTTCTAAATCTATTACATAGTCCTATAGTATATGCTTTGGCTATTTTTCCATCTTAGGTCTCTATAATTTTGCGTACTTTTAGAATCTCTTTAGTATATAGGTAACTCTTTTCTCAGCCTCCTCGTAGGTTGCTCCTACTTAGTACTATATTATTTTAACGTTCTGTTGCATTTGTTGTCGCTTTATATTTCTAATTTTGACATCTTCTATAACCCAATCGATTTTTAGGTTATACTATTATAACTAAGGCATTCCTAAGACTGTCTCGTCTCTACCTAATAGTAAGACATTAAATGTTATTAGGATTGGTCGCCCTTCAATCTATAGTTCTATTAGTTCCGTTTTGATATTAATTACTCCTCTTCTATAGGATATCGGGTCTTCTATAATTGTCGTCAACAAGTATAAATATTCCTTCTATTTACAAGGTATTCCTAACCTCTCTATTATTGCTAGTGATATATAGTTCTATATTACTCTACTATTAACTAATACTTTAAACCTTTTATTCTGCTAGTTTATTTATAGGTTTAGATATTATCCTTAAATTCCTTTAAGGGTCTAAGGCTCTACTACTAGTTCCCTCTAGTCCTATAGGCCTCCTCTTTTCCCAATTAATCTAGTTCTTAGACCCTTTTTAGCTAATACCTCGTTTATTTCTTTTCCTTAATATACTATAGATAGGTGTTCTCTAGACATTCCTACCATTCTTATCCCTTTAGGCATTTCTCTATTAAGAATCTTCCAGGTTCTACTATAAGCGTATTATACTCTTGCTACTCCATTAGGTGTATTACGGCGCTAGTGGAAAACGGTGGATCTTGGCAGACGTGGATTATAGTAGACGCAAGTCACGTGACTCAAGGACCGCATAAAATATCGAGCGGCGCTGCTATTCTTCTCCTTCCTTTCTCTAGCTTTGGATCCTCGTTTATAGACAATCCAATTGTACAGGCTTGCGCGTCCTTCTTCCCGTGCTCGTGCCTTAATTAACTAAGTTGCTAACATTATCCAAAGCTCGTCACTACTCTTCTTTCCTAAGAAGGAACTTAAAAATATCTACAAACTATAAACAGGATAAGGACACAGAAAAGGACCTAAAGGATACTAACAGAACAGAACAGGACCCTAAGGACAGGACAGAACCAAAAGAACACAAACAGAACGCGAAACCTAAGAATAGGACACGCACAGACCAGAACCCCTAGAAAATAAACAAACACCGGAAATTACCTAATACCCCTACCACTATGCCAAGAAATACAGCAGCTGGCAAAGCCGCTGCAGGACCCGCAAATACCTCCAATGGTGAAATAGTCGCCGTCTCAACCCCCCAGGAAGAACTCGCAGCAGCCAATGCCGAAATTGAACGGCTTTGAGAGCTGCTTAAAACCAGAGACACCCCTACACCTAGTAAGGAGTCATCAGACACCTACAGACTTGCTATAGTCCTTAAGGCCCTAGCCTAACGTACAGCATTAGCATCGTCGTGGTCCGCGAAGGTTGCGGACCCCCTATTGCTTACGGACGGAACTGACCCTATGTTTAACAATTGGAAGCTTCAACTGTAAGACAAGCTCAAAGTTAATACAGACCACTTCCCTACTGCTCAAGCTAAAATAGCCTACGTCTTCGGCCGTACCGGTAGGGACGTATAGACGCATCTACGTCCGCGATATGCCTAGGACTCAGCAGACCCCTTCCTCTTTAGAGAAGAGATAATTAACTACCTATCTTCTATTTATAAGGACCCCTTCAAGATACAGAACGCCCGCCTTGATTACAAAGCCCTTAATATAAAAACGATAAAGACCTTTTTAGCCTTCTAGACCCACTTTCTGCACCTAGCTAGCCAAGCCTAAATTCCCTATAAAGACCTAATGCCAGACCTCTTTAATAAGCTTACCCTAGACCTACAGCGCGCCGTACTACCAGTTTTTACTACTGTATAGACGCTAAAGGTACTTACAGACTACTGCCTAGCTATTAATTAAGGCCTTTGTCGAATTAAGGCACAAGCTAAGCGGTATAAAGCCAGAAACTCTTCAAACCAGACCACAAGCGCTACAAGAACGGCCTATAGTGCCCTAGCACAATTGGCAACTCCTATAGCACTAGCCGTACAGCCCGCCGTTAACTTAGTAGCTAGCCGCGTAGCTAGCCCTGCCGCGGGTCCGGCGCATACTTGGCCTATATACAGCGACCCCTATAGACAGGCCCTTAGTAATCAGGGGGCTTGCTTCTTATATAGCCAGAAGGACCACTTCGCTAAGGACTGCCTAATAAAGGCAAAAATAGACAAGGTTCTGTTAATATAGAAGGACAGTATGGAGCCGGAAAAAGAGGAACCCTAGAGAAAGACTCCTCTCTAGGGTTAAAAGGGATTAACATATTATATATTAATCTGGGTCAGCTAGTTAGTGGAAAAAGCTGTACTATCCCTTATACTTTATTTTGTAATAGATATTAAGTTTTAACCTCTGCTTTAGCTGACTCTGGAGCAAATGCCTTTGCCTTAATAGACACTTAGTGTGCCGTAAAGCTGGCCGAATTTTTAAATGCGCCCCTTAAGGAACTGCCTAAACCAGTTCCTATTCGCGGGTATAATAGAAGAATAGGGCTACCTATTACAACTATCTTACAGATCTACCTCCGTGTTGACGGATGAAGGTAGTATAACGTCCCCTTTTTTATTACGGACCTAGGAAGCCATAATATAATCTTAGGAAGAAAATGGCTAGCCTATTTAGGCTTACAGCTCGATGTACGGAATAGACAGCTCCTCTAGCCCAAATCCCTACCCCTAACCCCTTCCTTTATAAAAGAAATTAGTATTACAATGGAGAACCTTATACGGCCCTAGATTAATACCATCTACCAAGCCAATGCTATACGTAGAGACCAGGCCTTTGAGAAGGACATATAGCTTAATCCGCAACGGATTTATATACTACGCCGCCCCTAGATTACCTATGTTACGCCACCCGTACTAGAGACCCAGGAAATTAGTAGTAACCTAGCTAAGTCCCCTATAGAGAACTTAGGCCCTACGCAGCTATAAAGGAAGGCTAGGAATATTGGACGCCATACTAAACTAATAGACTAGAAGGACAACTTATAGAAAATGGAACGTGAGCTAAGGAAGACTATAAACCCTATACCATAAAATACGGCCTAATAAAAGTCCGTAAAGAAACCTATGGACCTTCCCCCAGTTAATATCTGCTGTATCGGCGCCGTAGGATTCTATTGGAACTTGGTCTAACCTAATACCGTTGCCTTTACTACTAGCTTATATGAAATTGATCAAATAATTAAGGAAAAGGAAAGCGAGCTTAGCGGACAGGAAGGCGAGCTTATAGATAAGGAGCTGGTAGAACAGAAACTACCCTATTAACACCGGAAATTCAAGGACGTATTCTCAAAGGCAGTATCTAATATGCTTCCGCCTCACCGACCATACAACCACAAGATCGAGATCGAGCCAGATAAGGAAAACACCCTCAGCTATAGCCCCCTTTGTCAGCAATCTACTGCCGAATTATAGGCTACAAAGTAATATCTTATTAAAAACCTAGATAAGGGCTTTATTAAGCCTAGTAGTTAAGTCCCTTTCGCCTTACTAATTCTCTTTGTTAAAAAGCTAAACAGAGGACTTTGTTTTTGTATTGACTACTATAAGCTAAATAATATAACCCGTAAGGACCGCTATCCACTACCCCTATTTGATAAGACACTGGCCTAAATAAGTAGAGCTAAAGTTTTTATAAAGCTTGATATCCGCCAGGCCTTTTACCGAATTAGAATAGACCCCGGATCTATAGATCTTACTACATTTTGGACCCGTTACGGAACGTATAAATGCAAGGTACTTCCTTTTGGACTAACTAATAGACCAGCTACGTACCAGCGGTATATAAATGATGTACTCTTTAACTACCTTAACAACTTCTATACGGCCTACCTAGATAATATTATGATTTACTCTAAGAACGAGCTGGAACATAAGGAGCACGTCTATAAAGTCCTATAACGGCTCCGTGAGGCTAGTCTCTAGGCCGATATTAAGAAGTTGGAATTTAGTGTTAAGCGTATAAAGTACCTAGGGTTTATTGTTAGTATAGATAGAATCCAGGCCAACCTAGAGAAAACGGCCGTAATTAACCAGTGGACACCCCCACGGACCATAAAGGGAGTATAATCATTTTTAGGTTTCTGTAACTTCTACCGACGTTTTATTAAGAACTATAGTAGGATTGCCCGGCCTCTTAACCGCCTTACTAGGAAAGACCAGCCCTTCCACTTTAACGCCATATGTATGCAGGCCTTTAATAAGCTTAAAAAACGGCTGGTATTAGCTTCTCTACTCGCCCACTTTGACCCAGAACGGCCCTTAATGCTAAAAACGGATGCCTTAGACGGCGCGATAGCCGGTGTTTTTTCCTAGAAGTAACTAGACGGAGAATGGCACCCCGTTGCATACTATTTAAAGACTATAATAGATGCCAAGCTAAACTACCACATCTATAACAAAGAAATGCTGGCCATTATCTCTAGCTTTCAGCACTGGTGTGCGCAGCTAGAGGGGACCCCTAAGCCCATTAAGGTAGTTTCAGATTATAAGGCCCTAGAATACTTTATAACAATTAAGGCTCTTATGGCCTGATAGGCACGCTGGGCGGATATTCTATCTTAGTTTAACTTCTTGATTATATATAGACTAGGCGCTACGAACTGTGCGGATGCTTTTATAAGGCGTGAACAGGACCTAGACACTACTATGACCAGAGCACCTCGACTCCCAGATATAGGTAGAACTAAGTATAGACTCCTTGGGCGCTAAGATATATCCTATTAACCCCTTAGGATTTGACCTTATTGATGAATTGCTACAGACAAACCGTACAACCTCTTCTCTACAGGAGTACCGTAAGAAGGTAAAGAACGTTACCAGCCCCTAGTCCCTTGAAAACGGATTACTTAAGCATTAAAAACGGCTAGTAGTAGTAGAGGAACAGAACTTATGGACTTGGCTTATTACTAAAGTACATACCTAGGTCTCTACGGCCCACCCTAGAAAGAATAAGACCCGTAAAATTATTGGTAACCGATATTACTAGCCCAGAATAGTTACGGATATTGACCGTTATGTACAGAACTGCAACGACTGCTGTAGGTCTATAATTCCGCGAGATAAGACCCTAGGACTATTAAAGCCACTCCCGATACTAGAACGCCCCTAGCAGCATATCTCTATAGACTTTTACGAGCTGCCTACAGACCATAATGGATATGATATGGTAATAATCCTAGTTAATTGTTTTGGCAAGCGCCCGTTCTTAATCCCCTGTCACAAGGATATTGATGCTAAGGAGGTAGCCCAACTATATATCCATTATGTCTACCGAATTTACGGACTACTAAATACTATTATATCCGACCGCGGGCTGCAGTTTATATTGGCCTTCTGGAATAAGTTTACTTAGATCCTTAGTATTAAGCTAAAGCTTTCTACAGCATACCACCCCTAGATAGATGGTTAGATGGAGATTGTAAATTAATACCTAGACTAGAGACTCCGGCCCTTTATTAACTACTTTTAGGATAACTGGGGCGAACTACTACCCCTAATAGACTATGCCCAGGCAACCCTACCCTATAACTCTATGGGGTTTGCACCTATCCAGCTAGAAATAGGATATTTACCCTATACTAGCTTTGACTGGAATAGACTAGAAGGCCTATAGACCGTACGCGAAAAACTATCTTATAAGGAAGCCTAGCAATATGCTAAACGCCTAGAAGAAGCCTGGACGGTAGCCCATAAGAACCTAGAAAAGGCCTAGAAATCGATGGAATAGTAGGCAAATAAGTATAGGCGCGAGCCTGACTTTATAGTAGATGATAGGGTCTGGGTTATAACAAAGAACTGGAAGACAGAACGGCCTAGCCGCAAGCTAGACTATAAGATGGTAGGACTGTATAAGATCCTTAATAAAGAAGGTAATTTATATAAGGTTAAGCTCCTAGACTTAATTAAGGTTTACCCTATCTTTTTGCTGAATAAGCTATGGAAGGCTGCAAATGACCCACTACCTGGATAAAAGAATGAGCCTCCCCTACTAATTTAAGTTAATGGCGATGATAAATGGGAAGTTAATGAAATACTAGCCTGTAAACTAGTATGAGGAACGCTATAATACCGTATTTAATGGAAAGGCTACGATCTAGACCCAACCTAGTACCCCGCTTAGAACTTTATAGGCTGCCCCTAGAAGCTTAAAGAATTCTATAACTAATACCCTAACGAACCCGGACCCCCGAAGTACCTTAATGAGTGGATGGAGTACTGGTATAGCGAAGACAATAGGCTGCCTATTGAGCATAAAGACAAAAATACCCCACGGACATAATACGGACATACAAAGCCTGAGGGCAGGCTTTTTTGGAGGGGGGGGTAATATTACGGCGCTGGTGGAAAACGGTGGATCTTGGCAGACGTGGATTATGGTAGACGCGAGTTACGTGACTCGAGGACCGCATAAAATATTAAGCGGCGCTGCTATTCTTCTCCTTTCTTTCTCTAGCTTTGGATCCTCGTTTATAGACAATCCAATTGTATAGGCTTGCGCGTCCTTCTTCCCGTGCTCGTGCCTCGATTGACTGAGTTGCTAACAAGGTGCCAGTTATATATAAACTTAGTATTCCTATATCTCTTTTTATTTAGTGCTTAATATATCCTTTTTAGATACTGATAGTTTCTACCCTTTAGTGTCTTATATGTTTCGCAGTAATTATCTACATATAAGATCTATAACAATATATAATACGCTAGATGTTTTAGGTCTACTCGAGGTTTGTCTTTCTTAGTGACTTTAAACTTATAATTTCTAGTCCATGCCGATAGTGTGCCTTTTGCTAGTACTATAATCTGCTAGTCTTTTTTCTAATTATTAGCTTATCCTTCTAAGTTCTTTTTTATTATAATTAGTGCTCCTTTAATATAACTAATTATTCTTATACTAAATAGATATTCCGGTATAACATTCTAGTCTAGTTATATATTAAATTCTTCCTATTCGTTACTCGTCTGGCTTAATCTTAATCTTATAGTTAGTAAGGTGGGAGCATATTGGACGCTGCCTTAGAGAATATGTCCTTAAATTTCCGGTGTTAACGGGGCAGTTTCTGTTCTACTAGCTCCTTATCTATAAGCTCACTTTCCTTTTCCTTAATTATTCGATTAATTTTATATAAGCTGGTGGTAAAGGCAACGGTATTAGGTTGGACTAAGTTCTAATAGAATCCTACGGCGCTAATGCAGTAGATATTAACTAGGGGAAGGTCCGTAGGTTTCTTTACAGACTTTTATTAGGCCGTATTTTGCGGTATAGGGTTTATAGTCTTCCTTAGCTCACGTTCTATTTTCCATAAGTTATCCTTCTAGTCTATTAGTTTAGTATAGCGTTTAGTATTCCTAGCCTTCCTTTATAGCTACGTAGGGCCTAAGTTCTCTATAGGGGACTTAGCTAGGTTACTACTAATTTCTTAGGTTTTTAGTGCGGGGGGCGTAACATAGGTAGTCTGGGGGCGGCGTAGTATATAAATCCGTTACGGATTAAGCTGTACGTCCCTCTTAAAGGCCTGGTCCCTACATATAGCATCGGCTTAGTAGATAGTATTAATCTAGGGCCGTATAAGGTTCTCTATTATAATACTAATTTTTTTTATAAAGGAAGGGGTTAGGGGTAGGGATTTGGGCTAAAGGAGCTGTCTATTTTATATATTAAGCTATAAGCCTAAATAGGCTAGCTATTTTCTTCCTAAGATTATATTATAGCTTCCTAGGTCCGTAATAAGAAAGGGGATATTATACTACCTTTATCCATTAACACGGAGGTAGATCTATAAAATAGTTATAATAGGTAGCCCTATTCTTCCATTATATCTATAAATAGGAACTAGTTTAGGCAGTTCCTTAAGGGGCGCATTTAAAAATTTGGCCAGCTTTATGGCGCACTAAGTGTCTATTAAGGCAAAGGCATTTGCTCTAGAGTTAGCTAAAGCAGAGGTTAAAACTTAATATCTATTGCAAAATAAAGTATAAGGGATAGTGCAGCTTTTTTTACTAACTAGCTGACCAAGATTAATATATAATATATTAATCCCTTTTAACCCTAGAGAGGAGTCTTTCTCTAGAGTTTCTCTTTTTCTAACTCTGTGTTATCCTCCTATATTAATAAAACCTTATCCGTTTTTGCCTTTATTAGGTAGTCCTTAGCGAAGTGGTTCTTTTAGCTATATAAGAAGCAAGCTCCTTAATTACTAAGGGCCTATTTATAGGGGTTACTGTATATAGGCTAAGTATGCGCCAGATCCACGGCAGGGCTAGCTGCGCGGCTAGCTGCTAAATTAACAGCGGGCTATACGGCTGGTGCTATAGGAGTTGCCAATCTTGCTGGGGCACTATAGGCCGTTCTTATAGCGCTTATAGTCTAGTTTAGAAAGTTTCTGGCTTTATACTGCTTAGCTCGTGCCTTAATTTAATAAAGGCCTTAATTAATAGCCAGGCAGTGGTCCGTAAGTACCTTTAGCGTCTATATAGTAGTAAAAACTGGCAGTATGGCACGCTATAGGTCTAGGGTAAGCTTGTTAAAGAGGTCTGGCATTATGTGTAACGGAGCCTTGTAGTAGGTACTACAGTAGACTTGTCAATGGGCTGGGTATGTAGGTATAACTAAGGTCAACAACGTAATAACAACTAGTGGAGTGGTTGCCCAATAGATTAACTCCAATTATATTCTAAAATTTACTATAAAGAGAGAACTATCTGGGTAGGGACTGTGGTCCTTTAAATATACAACCGTACGCCTAAGAAATCCCTTTGCTCCATAAGGTACGTATACTCTATCTACTCTATCCTATAGATTATATTACGTGACCTTGGCTACTATTTCTCGTTATATAGTTCTACTAGATCCATTCTGGACCATGCCTCTATTAACCAACTAGCTTCTTCTAACTCTTCTCTAAGTAGTTATAATATTATACTTAAAGCGTCTGTAATACTATCTCCCTCCTCTTTATCTTTATCTTTAAAGATTCCTAATATCTCTAAGTCATCTACTAGAGGTGTAATGTCCGTTTAATTAATTTAGTTAATATCCTTACTTATTATACCTAAAGCTTCTTCTTCTTCTTCCACCGTTTAACGTGCTCGCACTATTACTATAATACTATCGCTAGGTAAGGTTATGCCATCTCCGTGTTCTTATTGTGTAAAAGAGGGGTTGGCTTATATTACGCTAGCAAGTCCTTTATCTCGGCGACCTTCCTTTTATTTAAAGTGCACTAAAGTAAATATTTAATTATCCTATAATGTTTGCTCTATTTCTAACGCTAAATATACGTGTCCTATAACTCTTAATAGTCTTTAAGTTCCCTAAGTAACTTATTATAGAGTTTTATATTTAATCTGCTGCCGCGAAGCTTAATAATAAGCTCTTAAGTACTTTAGGTGAGATTTGTTATCTCCAGAATAAAGATTACGCTTATGCTAAGCGGGTAAGGGACAAAAAGCGTTACGCTCTTAAGGCCCACGCTTCTACTTATACTCAACTACTTTATTTTAAGAAAGTATATAAGAAGGTTTATTCTAAGGAGTAGAAACTTATTTAATAGGGTTTGTCTAAGCTAGGTAATAAGAGAGTAATATCTTTAAAGAAAGAAACAACTCTAAGTAATATAGTAGTTACTCTTCCTAGGTCCCCCTTAGGTAACTCATCCTTTAGTAATCCTTTTTTAATACTTCCTAACCTGCTTTCTTCTAATACTCCTATACCTTTCCTATAGCATTCTCTAGGTTGCTTAGTAGTTCCCAGGTAGTCTTACTATAGCCTATCTACTTTACTTTATACTATATTTTATTATCTACATCCTTATAACTAATAATCTTTAAAACTTGCTATTTATCTTCTTCCTATCCTCTATACGTGTCTTATTTATAGACTAGTAGCTCTATGTTTCTATACACTAGCTCTAGCATTATAATATACTATATAGGGTAGATCTTTATTTTAGCTAGTAGGTTTAACTTATATATAACCAATAAAATCCTCTTTATGATTTTAAAAGGTCCTAATCTAACGTAGTCTAACTTCTTACTTAGTCGTTAACTTTTAAAATTTTTATATAGTAGCCATACTTTATCTCCCTCCTTAAGATCTGGTCCCTTAAATCTCTTAGCGTTATAGTACTTTTTTATTCTCTATTATACTATCTTAGCTATTTCTTTAAGGTTTGCATAAAGATTTATTAATATCTCTATTCTTTCTTTAGCTATACTACTTATTTTCTTTACTTAACGTAGCGATAACAATAATCTTGGCTTATACCCATAATTCGCCTTAAATAGTAATATTCCCATTTCTTCCTATAGTGTTGTATTATATATAACTAGTAATAACAATACCTAATTGTTCTATATATAATTAATATAATACCTTAGATACTGCTTTAGTGTCTAGTTTAATCTTTCCATTTATCTATCCGTCTACGGGTAATATACTATTAAGGTTACTGCGCAAACTCCCTATTTTACTAGAAATACTTCCTAAAATACTACTATAAATCTTAAATCTCTATCTAATACAATTTTATTTAGTACTCTATATTTTATAAATACTTCCTTAATATAGATTCTAGCGACATCTTCTACTAATATCTCTTCTATATACGCTATAAAGTATCCCTACTTTATAAGCTTATCTACTATTACTAAGATCACGTTATAATCTTATCCGCTAATAGGATCTTTTAACTTTAGTAACTTTATAATAAAGTCCTATAATATAACTTCCTATAGTCTTCCTAGTACTTTAATAGGTTATAGCTCTCTATACAGCTTATACCTTATTAGTTTATTTCTTTAGCAATCTAGACATTCCTTTATAACTTATCTTACTAGCCCCTAAATTCCTTAAACAATAAACTCCTTTTAAAGTTTGAACACTAAGCCTATAGCTCTACTATGTCCTTATATTAGTCCCTTATAAAATAATTTAATAAACTCTTTTATAATAGACCTTAGAATATAAGTAGCTTCTTTATTCTTATACTATTCCGTATCTAGATCCTCTACCTATATATCTTAGATCTTCTATACCTAATTACTCTCTAGTAATTTATAGACCTGACTTTCTTTAGTTATTATAATCTTTGGATAATTATATCTAATTATTCTATCTTAATCCTTTTATAGTAAAGCCCCTAATGGCTTCTTATTATTTTACAACTCTGCCTTCCTACTAAGTATATCTGCTCTTACATTTTTAGTACCCTTAGTATACTAAATTTTGAAATGATATTCTATAAGCATTTCCGCCTATCTAACTTATCTTCTATTTAACTCTTTTATTATTAGGAATCCTATAAAATTCTTATAGTCCGTCCTAACTATAAATGGTTTCTCTATACCTTATAAAAATACTCTCTATTTCTTAAGTACTATAACTATACCTAATAACTCCTTGTTATAAATATTATAGTTTAGTTCTAGTAGTGTTATCTTTTTACTATAGTATGCTACTAAATACTATACGTCCTAATACTTCTATAGCAAATATGCTTCTAGTATAAAGTCTAATATATCTATCTTAACAACCATTTCTAACTTTAGTTAGTAGATTTTAAGGATTAGTTCCTAGGTAAACAGCTCCTTTAGTTCTTTAAATAGTTTTCTTTACTCTTTTACCTAAACCTATAGTTCCTCTTTCTTCATTAGCCTTATAAATAGCTTAATACTCTTTAACTACTATGCTATAAACCTCCTATAGTAATTGCAAAACCCTAAAAACAATCTTAACTACGTAATATTCTCTAGTTCTTACTACTTTACTATAGCTTTAACTTTCTTTAGGTCTATACTAATTTTTTCTAGTTTAATAATAAATCCTATAAAATTGGTCTTTTTTATAAAGAACTCGTATTTCTTAATTACTACTAGTATCTGTTCTTCTTATAGTCTCTTTAAGACCCACTTAATATATTCTCTATATTCTTCCTTACTTATTAAGTAGATAATATTATTATTAAGGTATGCTATAATAAACTTATTAAGGTATTCTCCTAATACGCTATTAATTCGCTTTTAGAATATTACAAGTACGTTTATAAGCCCAAACTATATAACTAATAGTTTATATAGTCCTTCCTTTAACCTAAAGGCTGCCTTCCATTCGTCTCCTTCCCTAATTCTAATTTAATGGTACGCCCACCTTAGATCTATCTTTATAAAGATTTACATATTACCTATCCTATCTTAAATCTCGCTAATTAAGGGTAAAGGATACCTATCCTTCCTAGTAATGCTATTTAACTGTCTATAGTCTATACACATCCTAAGTTTTCCGTTTTTCTTTAGGATAAATAGTACTAGATATCCTACTAATAACTGCAATGGTCTAATATATCCCTTTTATAAGTTCTCCTAGATAAACTCCTTAAGCGCTACTAACTTGGTTTTAGTAAGCTTATAGACTAAAAAGAACTTTAGACTTATTCCTAGTTCTAACTCTATCTTATAGTCCTATACTATATACTCTAACAGCTTTTTACTTTTTAGTAACTATAACTTTTTACCATACTTATAGTATCTCTTTGGTATATAACTTAAGCCTCACTTAGTCTCTTTATATATTACTCCAACTTAGTACTATATTAACTTAGTTTACTATTGTATTTTATATTATTAAGTATCTCTAATATTAACCTAACCTATAACCTAATTAATCCTTAGATTGTATTCCTGTAACTAAAATATCCCTAGTATTACCTTATTATTTCCCAATAGTAGGATATTAAAAGACATTTTAACCTATCTCCCTTTAATAGTTAACTAAATAGGTTCTGTTTTAAGATTAATAATGCCTCCTCTATAGGCTATCTAATCTCCTAAAATTGTTATAAGTGGATATAGGTATTCCTTTTATCTATATAGTAACCCTATCCTTTCTACTACTACTAGTAATATATAGTTCCTTATTGCTTCACTATCTATTAGTACTTTAAACTGTTAATCTTACCATTTAATTTATAAATTTAGGTATTAACCTTAAATTCCTTTAAGGGTCTAAGGCTTTACTACTAGTTCCCTCTAGTCCCATAGGCCTCCCCTTTTCCTAACTATTGGCTATTAGATCCTATTTATACTTAGTCCTTCTTAGGCCAATACTTAGTTCTTTTCTTTTCCTCTACGTGCTATAGATAAGTATTCTCTAGATAATTCCACTACTATCTTCTATCTAGGCATTCTTCTATAAGGAATCTTCCTAGTTAAAGTATTAGGTCCCCTTAACTCTGTACTTCTACTAGGTGCTATTTATATATATACTTAGCATCTCTAAACCGCTTTTCTTTTAGTGCCTAATATATTCTTGCTAGGTATTTTTGGTTCTTATTCTTAGGTGTTCTATATATATTGCACGTGTTATCTATATAAGCTATCCATAATAGTATATAATGCGCTAGGTGCTTTAGGTTAACTCTTAGTTTGTCTTTATTCTTAAGTTTAAACCTATACCACGTTAACCTAACTACTAGTATTTCTATTATAGGTACTAAGATTTATTACTTACTTCTCCAGTTCCTAGATCCTTCTTTTAGGTTCCTTAATATTATAATTAATGCTCCTTTAATGTAACTTATACGTTTCTCTATAATAGGTTAGTCTTAGACAACTTTTTTATCTATCTATATATAAAAATCTTCCTATTTATTGTTGTGTTGTTACCTATACCACTTTCCATATAACTGGTTTAGTGTATATAGTCTATCTGTTAGAAAGTACCTTGTTATCGCTATATTGTAATATCCTTTAGTATATCTTTCTTTAAACCTGGTTAGAATCCCTAGATCCTCTTCTTGTTCCAGTTTATTTAACCACTTTACTTTAGGCGTCCCTACCTTAGGCCTATTAGTGACTCTTTATATAGGTGCTCTATCCCTTATATAACCTGCTATAGACCTTTTATCTAGCTTTTGCTCTTACTATATAATAATTCTTGCTCTAAACTTATCTATAGTTTCTTATTTTTTATATCTTGTAGCTAGATCCTTAAAGTTATCTTACTTTTTAATTTCTATATTAACTTTTTAATCTTTAGGCTAAATACTACGTTTACCTAGAATAGACGTCCTTACTCGTTCCCTAAACTTATAGTTCTTGAACTTACGTCCTATACTTATTTATTTGTCTTTAAACTAAGCCACTACTCTTTTCTACCGGTTTTTATCTATTATAGGTGCTTAAGCCTTCCTTATTATATCTTATCTTGTCTTAAAAATCTTAAGCATCTCTTATCTTTTTATAAGAATTTTAAGCCTGTATGTCACGGCACTGGCCTGACGCGTTGTTATGACTCGGTGTTGTCATGACACGAGCACAGACCTAACCCCTGAGCGACGTGTATATATACCGCCTCACCTCCTACATAGTTCTGCACACGACATCGTTTGTCAATGATACACAGTACCTCGTACCTTGTCCCTCTGCACGTACTGTGACACTGTAGCCTTTTACCTTTTATAAGTAGTAAGCTAGCACTAGTAGTTATCTACTTACTTAATCGTCTTTAGATACTGCTCCTTCTATCTTATAAAGTGATGGATATTATATCTAATAGTGTTATAATACCTATTACTAATCCTCGTTCTATAGAGGTCTTAGTCTCTACTTCTGTTATGTTATTAAGGTTTAAGTGCTCCTAGTTAGCCTCTTTTTCCTCCTTGTTGCTATTAATTAATAAGTACTCTAACTCTATTATTATTATTGCTAATCTTTATCCGTATATTACTATAACATTTTAATCTAGCTTATAGAGTTGATTTTATTCTTTATCTAACTCTCTAGTTCCCTTAAGTCCTCTTAACTCTAGCTCTTATAGCTAATAGCTTACGCTATACTTAGCGTCCTTATAAATTTAGTATGCATTATTATAATAAAATGCAAAGTACTTAATTAAATACTCCTTGGTCCTGCGTAATATACTTATATCCGCACTATTATACTCTAACAACCTAGTGCCTTTTACCACGTAGTTACTTTAACCACCTCTATAGTCTCTAATAAAATAACCTTTCTTTCTATAATTTATATAAGCTTTATTTTTAAACCATTTTTCTTACTATAGAGTCTGCCTAAATGTCTTCTGCTACTAAGATCCCTGGTTTGGCCTCTACTTCTTAGTTTTATAATTACTTAATCCTTAACCTCTAGGTTTCTATAGTTTCTTTATCTATCTCTTAGATTCTTTAGTACCGCTTAGGTCTATTAGCTCTGCGCTATTATATAGTTTTTAACTCTATATCTATTATTGCGTACTCTATGCCTTATATAACTATAGAACTTTGTCTTACCCTTTCTTAGCTTGTTCCCTTTAATAGATTCTATTATTAATCTTTATCGCTTAATCTATTAACTTCCTTAGAGTATCCACATCTTCTATTAGGATAATTATGTTCTAGACTTTAGCCTTAAGTCCTTACTTATACTGTGCCATAAGCGCCTTATTATTCTACTTAACCTATATTATAAGTATCTAAAACTATATTATATACTTAATTGCTAAAGTGCGTTATACTAGGTTCTAAAGTTTTTATTCTGCTATAGTTGATACCTTTAGATCGCCAAATATCTATATTAACCTCTCCGCGAACCCGTTCTAGTTAGTAAATATATACTATACTTTCTAATTAGTAGTTAACATTCTGTTTGTCTATATCTCGGTAAAGTAAGGTTTAAACCACTTAAGTGCTCTTCCTATTAAGAACAATCCTACATATGCTACTTAGTCTATAAACGTTGCTAACTTTGCTCCCTCCTATATAACCTTAAAGTGCATTTATATAAGAAACCCCTTAAGCTTTAACCTCTCTCCTAAGAATCGTTTAATTAATAGTAACTTAACCTTAGCTACTCTAATGCCATTAATATAATCCTTAAGTATTTTATTATTGTCTGTTAATTAATTAACCATTTCTTGTAACTAACCTATTATAACTAGCTGTAAATCTGTGTCCCTTATACTGGTGTCTCCTCCTAACCCTAAGGTTGTAGCTACCATAGACGGCGTCGTGACTAGTGCTTTTAGTGGCATATTATTCAACCCTTTTAGTTTAATACTGTAATCTTAGTAGTAAATATGTAACAGAGCCTTATAGTAGGTACTATAGTAGACTTATTAATGGGCTAGGTATATAGGTATAACCAAGGTTAATAATGTAATAATAACTAGTGAGGTGGTTGCCTAATAGATTAACTCTAATTATTTTCTAAGATTTACTATAAAGGGAGAACTATCTGGGTAGGGACTGTGGTCCTTTAAATACACAACCATACGCCTAAGAAATCCCTTTACTCTGTAAGGTATGTATGCTCTATCTGCTCTATCCTATAGATTATATAGATTACATAGATTATATAGATCACATTACGTGACCTTGGCTACTATTCCTCGTCATATAGTTCCACCGGATCTATCCTAGACCGTGCCTCTATTAACCAACTAGCTTCTTCCAACTCTTCTCCAAGTAGTCGTAACATCGTACTTAAAGCGTCCGTAATATTAGGTCTTTATAGGGAATTTAGGCTTAGCTGGCTAGGTGCAGAAAGCGGGCCGAAAAGGTCTCTATTGTTTTTATACTAAAGGCTTTATAATTAAGGCGGGCGTTCTATATCTTAAAGGGGTCCTTATAAATAGAAGATAGGTAGTTAATTATCTTTCCTTTAGAGAGGAAGGGGTCTGCAAAGTCCTAGGCGTATCGCGGACATAAATGCGTCTATACGTCCCTACTAGTACGGCCAAAGATATAGGCCATCTTAGCTTAAGTAGTAGGGAAGTGGTCCGTATTAACTTTAAGCTTATCTTATAGTTAAAGCTTCTAATTATTAAATATAGGGTTAGTTCCGTCTGTAAGCAATAGGGGGTTTATAACCTTCGCGGACCATAACAATACTAATGCTATATATTAGGCTAGGGTCTTAAGGACTATAGCAAGTCTTTAGGTGTCTAATAACTCTTTACTAGGTACTAGGGTATCTCTAGTTTTAAGCAGCTCTTAAAGCCACTTAATTTTAGCATTGGCTACTATAAGTTCTTCCTAAGGGGTTAAGACGGCAACTATCTTACCTAGGGTTGTAAACAATCAACTATAATCAGCTATACCGATTATTGTAATTGCGAGGTTTTAATTAACAATTACAATCTAATTAATAATTATAGCACGTAACAGCAGATTCCTTGGCACCCTATATAATTAATTCTATTAAAGAGATATCTCTACCCCTAGAACCCTAGATAACTACCTACTTAAAATCCCGCTTCTATACCAGTTTTTTTTTAATATTTTATTCTTTTAAGGCTGTCCATTCCCATCTTTATTCTTTCCCAGCTTATTATATAATAGCCACCTAAGAAACCCCTCTTTGGGTTATTACTTATAGCTAGAATAGAAAGGATATTTATAGTAAGAATTAAAAGCCTTAGCCATTGTTTTTTTTTGCGGCTCTTAAGTCCACCAATAAAGAGCTAGGCCCTATATTTTATATAAAGCTTTAGAGTAGTAATCCTTATACTTATTAAGGCTTTATAGTTAAATAATTCTTTCTTTAAGGTTATTTATGATAAGATTAAACTTATCTAGCTCTTTTCCCCTTATCTGGTACTATAAAGGCCTCTTATATAATATAGTATAAAGGGGATAGGAATCTCGGAATTGCTCCTAGAGCTGCTTTAACTTTTAAAGCGCAGGTTTCTACTACTCCTTTTTCCATATCTCTTTAATATATTTTATACAACGCTAAGGCTAAAGAATTAGTGCTATAGCGTAGAGAGGAGAGCTGTCCGTTTTAGTATAGTATTTATTAAACTTTTCCTAAGCTTATTTAATACAATACTTTAGGTCTTAGTTTAATCTAATACCTGCTAATACCTGTTATATCTCTATATATTTAATAAGGACATCTATTATAAAGAGAACTTTACTAAGGCTTAAGCTATACCATTAAAGTTTTATAGTTACGCTATAGAAAGGCCTAAGGAAGTTTTTAATTGTATAAAGGAGGGACCAGTTAGCTAGGTTAAGAAAGTCTTTATTAAGTGTATTTATATTGGCCTTTATATACTAGTTAACTCTAGACTTATACTAGATTACAGTCTCTAGTATTTACCACCAGCTATTCCATCTTATATAATTATTAAGAGGAATCCTTTATCTAATAATTAATTTAAACTACTTTATATAATTGCTTAAGGAGCGGGAGTGGATAATAATATTATATAACCGCCTAAGCGCCCCTATTACGCAGAATATATCCCTTTTATTCTCTTGCGCGGCCTTATTATATATTATCTCTAGCTCTATACTCCCCTTTTTAGAGAGCCTTTTATACGCCTTAATCTTTCCCTCCTAAGTAGCACTAAAGAAGAAAGTATTAACCGTAAGGTTAATAATATATCCTTAGTATTAAATTTATTAGTAAACAGGATCCTATTAAATATCTTTATTCTCTAGTAGAAAATTGGATATTATATAATACAGCGTATTATTTATTAAAGAATTATTACTAATAATAGCCCTAATATTTTATATAATACCATAATCCAGTAGCACTAAAAGAAGGGTATTCCACTATTCTTCTCTAATATGGTTTACAATTGGTTATAAATCAAGAAAAGCCCACGCTCTTTACTCTTAAGTATTAATAAAATAGGAGCAAATAGTAAGGAGAAAGTAGTTATTTAAAGAGGTCTAGACATTAATAGAGAGATAAATATTTAAAATTGCTAACTGAAGTTTTTTTTATATAACATCCTTTTAAGAATTAAATAACTGTTTAATCTTCTGGCTAATATCTCTATAAGCCGCTATAATGAAGCTCTAGGACTCCTGATTTAAAGCCTAATAGAAAGTATAGAATTTCAGCTATTTAACTATATTAAATAGAAGGTTTTATATAACAATTAAATTAATAAGGGCTTAATTAATAACTTCACAATTAAGAGAGGACCTTAGAATAACGGATTTAAACTCTAATAGATTGCTTTTGGATCCAGCCTACCCCCAAAGATCCTTAAGTATAGTATTTACTTTAGTTTTTATATAACTTGTTTTTAAGAGGCTAATATTAATTAAGTAATTTCGTTTAAGATGCCTCTAAAAATTTATAGTAACTATTATACTATACTTGTAGTCTATAGACTTGCAGTAATAGATTTTTTTTTCATTTTTTTTTGCGCTAGCTTATCTTTATATAGTTCTTAGGTATATAGAAGGATTAGGCTTTAATATTTCCCCTTATTCTAAGAAGAAAGCTTAATTAATTAAAGAGTATTTATAATCTGGGATAAATCTACTTTAGAGCTTATTTTTTATTGTCTGAATAAGGTTCTGTAATATAGTAGACACGGTTGCTTGTAACCAATTGGGTTGACCATATAAGCTAAGCGAGCTCAGGAAATCCATTAAATTCCACCTATAGAAGTAGAAGAAGGAAGAAGAAGAAAACGATTAAAACCAAAACCCTCTCTACCATGATTCCAACATTTATATAATATAAAAGGAGAGCTTTAGCTTAAAATTATTGATATGGGAATGCCAAGCCGCTAATCTAATTGTAATTGGATTGCAATTGGATTATAAACTAACAATCCAATTACAATCTAATTGATAATCTTATCTAATTGCAATTAGTTTAATTGTTTACAATCCTGGTTTTACTATTAGAGGTATTTATAGGTCCTATAGCGGCTTTACCAGCTGCTATATTTCTTAGCATAGCGGTAGGGGTATTAGGTAATTTCCGGTGTTTGTTTATTTTCTAGGGGTTCTGGTCTATATATATCCTATTTTTAGGTTTCGCGTTTTATTTGTATTCTTTTAGTTCTATCCTGTCCTTAGGGTCCTATTCTATTCTATTAATATCCTGTAGGTCCTTTTCTATGTCCTTATCCTGTTTATAGTTTATAGATATTTTTAAGTTCCTTTTTAGGAAAGAAGAGTAGTAACAAGCTTTAGATAATATTAGCGACTTAGTTAATTAAGGTATAAGTACAGGAAGAGGGACGCGCAAGCCTATATAATTAGATTATCTATAAATAAGGATCCAAAGCTAGAGAAAGGAAAAGGGAAGAAGGGTAGTGTCGGGAATAAGGCAAGCTGCCGTCACGCCAGGCATGTTGCCGTTACGTACTGACGTGGCCCTAGTGTGATAAGGAACCTTAAGTTCCTCACCCCTTTCCTCATTCCTATCAAAAAGAAGAACAACCATTATACTATCTACGAATTGTAGCTACGTGATATCCCCTTATGTAACCAACACTGATCAGTGGTTAACTTCACTGTTATACCATAGAACAGCTAGGTATCACTAAAAAGAGACGAGCCACTATACCAGTGCTACTCGTGCTAGAGGAAGCTGTCTTTTAAGGTCAGAACTGGTCCTAAACCTTAAATAGAACTCTTCCACGAATCTAAGGATCTAAAAGGCTAGAACTAGTCCTAAGCCTTTCTAAGATTACAGATTCTTGCGTCCATTACGCAGAATAACACGCTTTACAAGTCTTCGCGATTTAAGGCCAGAACTGGTCCTAAGCCCTATAATCGCAAATTCTCATCACGAACGCGTACTAAACCACGAACGCGTACTAAACGACAAATACATATTACGAACGCGTACTAAACGATAATCCCTACACCAATAACACTTCCCTCCCTTTAAAAACATGGCTACGCCTACTTTAAATAACTAGAAAGACTCCTTACCACTAGGGGTAGCTAAGCACGCGAAACTCATTAATAAAGATTGGGATGAATTCGCCTTTAATATAACAACTTATACCATAAAACAAGTCAATGGCTTTCTCCTACACCATATTATATTCTACCGAAATAGATGCTATGCTAATTTACAACTATAGGAGTATTTTAGGGAGGATTTTATAGGATAGACTGCTAATACCTAGGCACTTGGCAACGTTAATATTGTTTGGGATTTTTAAGACTTCCTCTATAGAAATGGGGTATACGTTGCTAAGAACGGTAACCCAATTACTAGTAATATTTAGGCTGTTATTACTAGTATAAAAGAACCAATATGGACAGAAGCTGAGATTATACGTTAACTATAAAAACCTAAAAACAACCCATATTCTTTAGAAGGCAACTTTAATTTATATTAAAACCCCTAGAACGCTGACCCCCTACCTAAAGCTACTCTCCTACCTAGAGGTGCCCTCCTACTTAGAGTTGCTCCGCCTCTATCTCCTTCACTCCAGCTAACTGGTAAGCCTTTACTATAAGAAGTCACGAATCTGATAAAGGTATATTTAGACAAAGAGAAGAAGTTTAGAGGAGAACTATATAACATACTTAGAGCAAAACTACAGGTCTTTTATAACTGTTGCAATAAGGTCAGAATTTAACGCCACTAGTACCATCACGCTTTCTCTATTATGTTAAAGGGACGGGCAGCAACATTTTATTACGACTATATTATGGGTAAAAACTATAGCTTTAATATAATGCTTTAGCTTACTAGAGCCCACTTTAAGACTAATAAGAATCGCCAACTTTATATATCCAAATGGCGAGAGACTACGTTCTAAAGAGTTATTGCTTCCAACCTAACAAAGACTTGTTTAGAGTGCCTTTAACTACTCTTTAATAAACTCTAGAAAATCTAACGTGGCCTTACTAAAACCTACCAAAATAAGAACAGCCTAAAGGACTAGGTTATCTTAGCATGCTATAGCGTTCCTAAGTGTAACTTGGCGCTATACAAACCTATAAATACGTTTAAAGGAGTATATACTGAGCTACGCTCTGCTGTAGGTACTATAATGCGAACATAAGAATCTCAATAGCTCTATACCAAAAACCCTACCTAAACAAGTATTCCTAACCAATATAATCACAACTGGACTGATCAAACATATAGTGGCCGTGGTAGGGAATACGGAAGAGGGTATAATTAACGTCGACTATAAGGCAACCGTGGAGGTCCTTATAGAGGTTCATTTCGAAGTAATTGCTAAAAGAAGTGCTATGTTTATAAGAAGCTAAAGTACTGGTTAACTAAATACTCCCTTAATAAGCGAAAAGAGGCATATAATAAGTTCCGTCAGAGTGTAAGAAACGTTAGAAATTGTAAAGTCACTATAGCCTACTTCCAAAGCTTCCTAGTTTAATACAAAGGCGTAGAAGACCTTAAGGGTGAGGTTAATAAGGTCAAACAGCTTCTTATGGATATAAAAATTGAGGACTACTCTCCTAACCAATACTTTACTAAGTATAGTGAGGTAAATAGCATATAAACCATTACTGTTCTTAATAACCAATCTATGCTCCATTTTATTATAAAGTTAGATATCTTTAATAAGCTAAAGGAGAGCTCCGCGTTTTCCTTTAACAATAGATACTCAGCGAACGTCTTCTATGGTATTATGCTGGATACTAGAGCCGCAGGAGTATCTATAGCAGGAGAACCTCAAGTTCAAGCCCTTTAGCAGCTTAATAGCTCTGTTTAGATTAACCAATTAATAGCAGGCTAACATACAATTCGCTTTAGTAAAGGTACTGCAATCTCTCTCGGCACAATTAGGGTCCAAACCCCCTTAGGATATATCACTTTCCATATTGTTCCTACAAACACTCCGTTTCTATTTTACATTAAAGATATAGATAAGTTAGGCGTTAGGCTTAACAACCTTAAGAATATACTTATTTAGGGAGACAATCGGGTGCCTATTATACGCAAGTAGGGTTACCCCTAGTTGCTCCTTTATTAACTAGAAAAGAGTGTTGCTTAGAGCCACTTAACTAAGTTAGAATTACGCTAACTATACCGTTATTTTAGCCACCCATCCGTTTATTAATTGCTTAGGGTTCTTTAGCGAGCAGGCTATAAAGTCAAGGTTAAGGCAATTAAGTATCTTATAAAGTACTACTATCACTGCCAAATAAACCAGAAGTCCCCTAGCCGATTCAAGTTCACCCTTAAAGATGACTATAACTTTAACTTCTATATCATCGTCAACGTTATATATCTTAGCAGTAAGCCAGTACTCTAAGTTATTAACTTCTTAACCTCCTTCCAAGCCGCACGATTCTTAAAGGATATATCAGCTAGGAACACATGGGATACCCTTTGGTTATACTAGATTAATATCTACCTAGGACCCCCTAATTAAATCGTCTATAATATAGGAAAGAACTTCTTATCTATAGAGTTTTAATAATAGATAAAGGTAATGGCAATTAAGGTTAAAGAAGTCCCTATTAAGGCACATAATAGTATTGGAAAAGTGGAGCGATATCACGCGCTATTACGCCGCGCATATAAGATTATCTCTTTAGAACTAGAGGACGCTAGCGAAGAACTTACCTTGCAAATAGCTGTTAAAGCTATTAACGATTCTGCTGGCCTAGATGGACTCGTACCCACGTTGCTAGTCTTCGGCGCCTACCCTTAAATAACTAACGATTCTCCACTATCTCCCTCCGTTGTGCAATGAGCTGAGGCTATTCACAAGGCAATAAAGGAGGTACGACGTCTCTACGCCATACACCAAGTCAACGACATACTAGGAATAAGAAATGGCCTAAATACCTTAACTACGCTTAATCTGCCACTCCAGTCTAAGGTACGCGTATGGCGTAAAAAGGGAGGATGGTTAGGCCCACATTAACTCATTATAATTAATGGCTAGACTTACACTATTTAGATACCTTACGGACCCACTTAATTCCGTTTAACTATTATTAAGCCTTACTACAAAGATAACAGTTCTGAGCCTTTATAGGATACCCTAGAAGATGCCCTAGAGGAGAACCACGATCAACGTACTCTAGAAGGCGACTACAATCCCAATATAATATTAGTAGATGCGCCACAACTACGACGCGGTAGAGGTCGCCCAAAGGGATTACAAAATCGCTAATATCTTATTAATTTTAAAGAGCAATTCATTGCCGCTATTAAAAATGGAGTTGAGTTATTAATGGCCTTTATAATAGCTAAGGAGAAGGATGACTTTGAACTCACAAAATAGCTCTAAAAGGAAGGTTGTATTATAACTCCAGGAGCTCCTTTCTAAGTATCTAACAAGCAGGAGATCGAGGGTCTTATTATAAGAGGAGTCTTTAAATTTAAGAAATATAACCCTACTAAGTTTGATAGAGTTCGCATCTTTAAGTCAAGAATAGTTAATAAAATTAAGGGCAAAGCTACTAACGCCCTATTTAAGAAATTAAGGCTTGTTATCTAAGGCTACAATAACGATGGCAAGGAGGTAATTCTTATACAATCTCCTATAATTTAACGAGCTAGTCAGCAAGTTATTATTGCGCTAGCTCCCTCCTTAATAAAGAATAGAATGGCGGTTTATTTATAAGATATTACTTAAGCCTACACCCAATTAGAGACGCACCTTTAGCGCTTAATATTGGTATACCTTCCAGAGTAAATTCGCCACCAGTATCCTAAAGATATAATTATAGTTATGCTCAAGCTATTATATAGGATTGCAGAGGCAGGAACTTACTAGTGGGCTACCTATAGTAAGCACTATAAAGAGAAGCTTTTAATAACTACTTTTATATTCAATCCCTGCTTCCTTATTACAACTATAGGAACTCCATTTGGAATTGTCGGCATATAAACTAACAATATAATTATCTTAGGAGACGACCAATTCTTAGCTCTTAAAGAAGATGAGCTAGTAAAGGCAAATCTTATAATAAAGCCAAAGGAAAAGCTTAGTTTAATAACACTATTACTTTTTAATAGATGCATCCTCTCCCTAAATAAGGATTCTATTACTCTGCGCCAGAAGGGTTAAGGTAAGAAGATTAACGTTATTAACGCTAATTCTCTAAAGTAAGGATACGTGGAGCAACACGCTTATAGAGCTTATATTACTTCTATCTATTAACCCAAGGCTTTATTTAATCTCTCTATTACCGCCCAACACCAGGAACTAACTAAGGATAACATTCTTGCCCTAAATAAACGCCTTTCCTGGCAAATGAACCATCTTAACCGGGGCCTACACTATATGCCTATTAATCTTCCCACCGCTAAGCTCTTTATATTTGTTAATAGATTGTTTGCAAATAATAAAGATTTTAGCTCCTAGCTAGGATATAAAATTATTATCGCAAATAAGTTTACTAGAGAGAATAACTTTATAATCTATAGCAACCTTATCCATTAGAGCTTAACTAAGAGCAAGCGCGTCACCCAAAGTGTTTTAGCGTTAGAGATATATAGAATAGTTAGCGGAGTTAATATAGTAATTGCAATTGGGACTACCCTAAAGATAATTATAGATTAACTCAAACTTTCTATTATCCCTATAATTGTATGCACCGATTTATACTCCCTTTATAAGTGCTTGGTTAAGCTTGGTACTACAAAGGAGAAGCGCCTTATAATTAATATTATGGCACTTCGTTAATCCTATAAACGGCGAGAACTCTTTAAGATTTAATAGATTAACGGTTAAGATAACCTAGTAGACGTAATAACAAAGGCAAACCCAAACAAGGCTCTAGAAACGTTTGTTAATACAAACACTCTACATATACGAGTTAAAGGTTAGGTTAAAAGGGAGTAGGAGCATAACATTCTATAGACCCTAACTCAAACTAGCTAATTAGGATTTTCCATCCCCGGGATAGAAAATCGCTATTGGCTCGCTTACTACTAGCGCCTTAGCGGCCTACCTGTCTTTGCGTTATCTGCCAACTGCCGCATTATCGCATATTGTCGCATATTGTTTGGTATTGCCGCATATTGTTTAGTATTGTCGTATATTGTTTGGTATTGTCGCATATTGTTTAGTATTATCGCATATTGTTTGGTATTATTATACACTATCTGGTATTATCGCATCCTGTCTGTTTGTCTATATATAGATAGCAACTACAAAAAGAAGAGTTGCCAGTGTTAGGAATAAGGCAAGCTGCCGTCACGCCAGGCATGTTGCCGTCACGTACTAACGTGGCCCTAGCGTGGTGAGGAACCTTAAGTTCCTCACCCCTTTCCTTATTCCTATCAAAAAGAAAAACAACCATCATACTATCTACGAATCGTAGCTACGTGATATCCCCTTGTATAACCAACAGGTAGTGCCGCTTAAGGTTTTATACAATTATCTAGTTATGTGACTGCGGCTGTCTAAAACAGTAAGAAACTGTTTGCAATTGTCCGCTATAATCCACCACTACAATCCACCGTTTTCTACTAGCGCCGTAACATTCTGCTATATTTTACTAAGTCTACTAAATCCTACTAAGTTCTACTAGGACCGCTACTTAAATTCTACTCTACTTTATATATATATTAACTAAGCAACTAAACTAATAATATATACCCTTTCTTCCTATTTCCTTACTTTCTTTCCTTATATAACGTCTTGACTTTATTATATAGTTTATATATATAGCTTAATAATATCTATCACATATTGGGGGGGCTGATTTGGCGCGGTTACGACCCGGGTTAATACAAGGTTAGGGCCACCCCTGCTAATAACGCGCCCGAACCCTACACGAGGTCGCGTAGCGACCGCCCCCAAGTACTTTTGCACGCGATTTTGGGCGAAAAGGTACATAATTTGTGTTAGATCGGTACTTCTAGACGGTTGCGTAATGTTACTCTAAATTTACAACACCTAAACGGGCTCTATTCCTATATTAAGGCGTCTTAGTTACTGTAGTATAATCCTATATTAAGACATCTTGGTTACTAGAGTATAGTCCTATATTAAGGCGTCTTGGTTGCTGCGGTGCAGTCCTATATTAAGACATCTTGGTCACTAGCAGAGTCCTACATTAAGGCGTCTTAGTCGCTGCGGTGCAGTCCTATATTAAGACGTCTCGGTCACTAGCAGAGTCCTACATTAAGGTGTCTTGGTTACTGCAGCAGTCCTATAGTAAAATAGTATTAGGGGTCGTTTAGTTGCAATTTAACGCTTTTTAATCTAAACTAAAAGTCTGGTAGAAAGAACGCGTTCCTTCCTAATTTAATACGCGTCTATGGCTCTATAGGTTGCACGCACGTATGCAATCTAAAGCCTTTAGATTAATCTAGAGTTTAATTAAGGAGCTTTAAGCTCCTTATTTAAACTAATGCCAAGACCTTAGTTTAGATTCTATATATAGTAAAGTGCGCCTAGTTTTAGCATGTTTTTTAGGCGGTTAGAGAAACATCAAAAATCTATAGCTAAAGTTAAGTTAAACTGGAATTTAACCGAATAGTCACCTTAGAATTAGATTAGAGCTCTAAATTAACTCTATTCTAAACTAAATCTAAGGCCTCCAGATCGCAACCAAACGACCCCTTATATATATATATATACTGCTTAATACGGAGCCTTTCCCTCCCTTTCCCTCCCCCGCCCTAAGGGCTAGTTAGTAGTTAGATATTCTTATAAAGCCAATCTAAAGAACGCCGGCCTTGTAGCTGTTCTAGCTGGTTAATAGCCTGTCTCTTATCTCTTACCATACTGTCTTCTACGCGCCGTTTTATATCCTTAATTATCCTATGGCGACGGCTGTAGAATATAGCCTCGCTATTAACCCGCTAGCGCGCCCCCTAGTAGCAATTAAGAGCTTTAATTAACAGCCTACCTGCTAGCCCTAAAGTCCACTTAACCTAGAGCTGGAATACTAAATTGCCGCCCTAAAGCATCTTATATTTCCTTAGCGGCGCCTATAAGTTAAGAATAAATAGGAGAGGTTAAGTGTTAGCTTACGGCAGCTATAGTGGGGGTATAGTAGAAGCTTGCGGCAGCTACTATAGGGGTATAGTAGAAGCTTGCGGCAGCTGCTACGGAGGTATAGTAGAAGCTTGCGGTAGCTACTACAGAGGTATAGTAGAAGCTTACGGCAGCTGCTATAGAGGTATAGTAGACGTTATAGTAGACGTTATAGTAGATAGCTAAGTAGGCTCTGCAGTAGTAGATAGTTAAAGACCCCTTAATATCTCTCTAGGGGTTAGATATATAGGAGAGGGTTTATCTAAAGACGGAATTTGGCTGTTAACGCGTTTAGGAATAGACGTAAATATAGGTATAGGCGTAGGTACGGGTATAGGGCCGTCTAAAGACGGATATATAGACTCCATAGGCCCTATCTAGATACCTGTCTTTCCTTGCTAGATTTATATAGGTGCGAATAATACTAATAACCTTTCTATCTTATCAAGGCGTTCTAAGATTGTTTGTACATGTAATTAAACCCCTTTAATCTCTAAAATTGCGGCCTTGTGTCTTAGCTTAGCTACGGCCTTATAGGCGGGCTAGTATTTCTATATTATTAGCTTATTTGGCGTTACTATATTAGCCAGCGAGCTTTCTACCTATATAGTAAACCTTTAGTACTCCTTATAGCTAAAGAGGGGGTCCTTTTATAGGGGGTGGAGCGGGAACTGCTTATATAGGATTACTAAGTCCTATAATAGGATTACCCTAAGCGTATAGAGGAGGCGTAGAAATCCCAAGCCTATAAGGTTAAGCTGTGCGACCTTATTATCTGCCCTACCTAGGTAGTAGGCCTCCATGCGTTTTAGCCAGACGTTAGTTTTAGGCTATATCTTTAAATAGAGGGCCTCCTCTAGCACCTCCTGTATATAAGGAAGAAAGTAGCCCTTTCCTTCCTTTAGGAAGCCGGCAATTGACTATATAAACGCACGAGGTAGGTAGCTAAGGTAGGCTCCTATTATCGCGTCTATATTCTAGCATCTAGCCCGTCTAATTTAGGTCTCCTTAACGCCGCTAAGTTTAGCGTGCTGGACGCTCTGCTTATAGGCGCTATAGGTCTTCTTCTTTAAGTGAATTTCTACCCCCTAGAATATCTTTTTATTCCATTTAAATTGCGCGTAATAGCTTAGCGGCTATTACGGTACTTTAATACTGCCAGGGAAGACATATAGGTTATAGTAGTCCTCCGGTTACTAAAAGGATGGGAAGCTTTTAGCGCCGTCTTTACCCTAGCGGTTAAAGAAGTAGAAGGCTATTATAAAGAGGGGGTAGAGGATAGGGTTAGCGTTTTGTATATAGCCTATATACTTAACCTTACTATACTAATTCTGTTTTCCCTATATTATTAATATAATTATACACGGCGCTGGCTTGTCTAGTTTAGGCCCTTTATTTTCTAGTTTAATAAGGATAAGATTAGCAAGCTAAACGTCTTATTTACTTTTACTATAGGTAATGGTAGTATGGCCTAAGGAACGGGTTAGAAAACGGCAGCCGTATAGATTAAATAGGGTATATATACAAACCTAATAAATGCTTAGCTATAGTTTAAAGGTAAGACTTAACTAAACCTAGCTTCTTAGAGCCCGTCTCCTAGCACCAAGTAATCGCCTTTTTAAGCCCTTTAATGTTATAGCCGTTAGTAATTATAAATAGGCCTTAATTAATAAAGTTAACGCGTTAAATCTGGTCCTTGTTACAGCGGACGCTGTCTAGCACTGCTAAGAGCTTCGCCCCTAATAGCGGCTACGAGGTCTTGCCTTCCAATTGCTACGCATAAAGCTTGGTAATAGCAGAGATATAGCTATTTATAACTAAGTATTAAACTATTTTGTTAAATAGGGCGTCTAGGGCCTCCTCGTCCTATATCTCCCCTTCCTCCTTTATAGCCTCCTCCCCTGTGCCTGCGGCTACCCCTATAGCTGCCCCTACGGCTGCCTTCCCCCCTAGCTGCCCTACCCGCTTGATTGTCTTTTGCCTCTTCTTCGCCTACTTACTATCTTTCCATATCTCTTTCCGTTTTAACTTCTGTTTTTAATAGCTAGCAGCCTATAATTCTTAATTAATAACTTACTGCTCTAAAAATAGGTAAAGCTTATCTTCTATTACCCAGGCGCCGTCTGTATTGCTTTCTAGTCTCGCATATTAGTCTTCCCACTCTTTCTACTTCGGCTCGTACGCCCTTATAGTATTCTTTAAGCGCTAGGCCTTATAAATATCCTATAGCCGTACTATCTGGGCCTTAAATTCGTTTTAGAGGCTATAGGAGGAGGAGGAGGAGGCTAGGGGGGCTTCCTTTAACTACAAGGTAGACTATAGGGTAAGAAGATTCTTAAAAGACTCCATCTCTATAAGAGGTTAGGGGGAAGACGCGTAAGTGCGGCGCGGGTATAGATAAATAAAGCTACTAAACGCGTAAATATTAAAGGAGGAGGAGAAGAGAGCTCTATATTATAGAATTAGAATTACAGTAGGCCATTCTATATAAAATTAGAAGCCCCGCGTGAGCAAGCAGCTAGCGCGGGCACGAGAACAGAAGAAGGGTTAAAAAATAGATTGTTAAAGCGACGATAAGGTTAAAGGCGCGTAATAAGGACCTCTATACTAACCTAGTACTAACCTAGGCCTCAAAAACACGTTTAAAAAGTAGGGGCTACCACCAAAGAGGGGGGGTAATATTTGGACGATATACCGCGGACCTTGGGGGGTTATGCGTAACCTAAGGTTATGCCAAGCCTAACCCGGACCTCCGATACCTATTATATATCGGGGGGGCTAATTTGGCGCGGTTACAACCTGGGTTAATACGAGGTTAGGGCTACCCTTATTAATAACGCGCCCAAACCCTGCATAAGGTCGCGCAGCGACTGCCCCTAAGTACTTTTGCACGCGATTTTAGGCGAAAAGGTATATAATTTATATTAGATCGGTACTTCTAGACGGTTATATAATGTTACTCTAAATTTACAACACCTAAACGGGCTCTATTCCTATATTAAGGCGTCTTAGTTACTGTAGTATAATCCTATATTAAGACATCTTGGTTACTAGAGTATAGTCCTATATTAAGGCGTTTTAGTTGCTGCGGTATAGTCCTATATTAAGATATCTTGGTCACTAGCAGAGTCCTATATTAAGGCGTCTTAGTCGCTGCGGTGCAGTCCTATATTAAGACGTCTTGGTCACTAGCAGAGTCCTACATTAAGGTGTCTTGGTTACTGTAGCAGTCCTATAGTAAAATAGTATTAGGGGTTATTTGGTTGCAATCTAACGCTTTTTAATCTAAACTAAAAGTCTAGTAGAAAGAACGCGTTCCTTTCTAATTTAACACGCGTTTATAGCTCTATAGGTTGTACGCATATATACAATCTAAAGCCTTTAGATTAATCTGGAGTTTAACTAAGAAGCTTTAAGCTCCTTATTTAAACTAACGCCAAGACCTTAGTTTAGATTCCATATATAGTAAGGTGCGCCTAGTTTTAGCGTGTTTTTTAGGCGGTTAGAGAAACATCAAAAATCTATAGCTAAAGTTAAGTTAAACTAGAATTTAACCAAATAGTTACCTTAGAATTAGATTAGAGCTCTAAATTAACTTTATTTTAAATTAAATCTAAGGCCTCCAGATTGTAACCGAACAACCCCTTATATATATATATATATACTGCTTAATATGGAGCCTTTCCCTCTCTTTCCCTCCCCCGCCCTAAGGGCTAGTTAGTAGTTAGATATTCTTATAAAGCCAATCTAAAGAACGCCGGCCTTGTAGCTATTCTAGCTGGTTAATAGCCTATCTCTTATCTCTTACTGTATTGTCTTCTACGCGCCGTCTTATATCCTTAATTATCCTATAGCGACGGCTGTAGAATATAGCCTCGCTGTTAACCCGCTAGCGCGCCCCTTAGCAGTAATTAAGAGCTTTAATTGACGGCCTACCTGCTAGCCCTAAAGTCCACTTAACCCAGAGCTGGAATACTAAATTGCCGCCTTAAAGCATCTTATATTTCCTTAGCGGCGCCTATAAGTTAAGAATAAATAGGAGAGGTTGAGTGTTAGCTTGCGGCAGCTGTAGTAGGGGTATAGTAGAAGCTTGCGGCAGCTACTATAGGGGTATGGTAAAAGCTTACGGCAGCTACTACAGAGGTATAGTAGAAGCTTACGGTAGCTGCTGCGGAGGTATAGTAGAAGCTTGCGGCAGCTGCTATAGAGGTATAGTAGACGTTATAGTAGACATTATAGTAGATGGCTGAGTAGGCTCTATAGTAGTAGATAGTTAAGGACCCCTTAGTATCTCTTTAGGGGTTAGATATACGGGAGAGGGTTTATCTAAAGACAGAATTTAGCTGTTGACGCGTTTAGGAATAGACGTAGGTATAGGTATAGGCGTAGGTATGGGTATAGGCGTAGGTACGGGTATAGGGCCGTTTAAAGACGGACGTACGGACTCTATAGGCCCTATTTAGATACCCGTCTTTCCTTGCTAGATCTATATAGGTGCGAATAATGCTAATGACCTTTCTATCTCGTTAAGGCGTTCTAAGATTGTTTATACGTGTAATTAAACCCCCTTAATCTCTAAGATCGCGGCCTTGTGTCTTAGCTTAGCTACGGCCTTATAGGCGGGCTAGTATTTCTATATTATTAGCTTATTTGGCGTTACTATATTAGCCAGCGAGCTTTCTACCTATGTAGTAAACCTTTAGTACTCCTTGCAGCTAAAGAGGGGGTCCTTCTATAGGGGGTAGAGCGGGAACTGCTTATATAGGATTACTAAGTCCTATAATAGGATTACCCTAAGCGTATAGAGGAGGCGTAGAAATCCTAAACCCGTAAGGTTAAGCTATGCGACCTTATTATCTGCCATACCTAGGTAGTAGGCCTCCATACGTTTTAGCCAGACGTTAGTTTTAGGCTATGTCTTTAAATAGAGGGCCTCCTCTAGCACCTCTTATGCGTGGGGAAGAAAGTAGCCCTTTTCTTCCTTTAGGAAGCCGGCAATTAACCGTATAAACGCATGGGGTAGGTAGCTAAGGTAGGCTCCTATTATCGCGTCTATATTCTAGCATCTAGCCCGTCTAATTTAGGTCTCCTTAACGCCGCTAAGTTTGGCGTGCTAGACGCTCTGCTTATAGGCGCTATAGGTCTTCTTCTTTAAGTGAATTTCTACCCCCTAGAATATCTTTTTATTCCATTTAAATTGCGTGTAATAGCTTAGCGGCTATTACGGTACTTTAATACTGCCAGGGAAGACATATAGGTTATAGTAGTCCTCCGGTTACTAAAAGGATGGGAAGCTTTTAGCGCCGTCTTTACCCTAGCGGTTAAAGAAGTAGAAGGCTATTATAAAGAGGGGGTAGAGGATAGGGTTAGCGTTTTGTATATAGCCTATATACTTAACCTTACTATACTAATTCTGTTTTCCCTATATTATTAATATAATTATATATGGCGCTGGCTTGTCTAGTTTAGGCCCTTTATTTTCTAGTTTAATAAGGACAAGATTAGCAAGCTAAACGTCTCGTTTACTTTTACTATGGGTAATAGTAGTATGGCCTAAGGAACGGGTTAGAAAACCGCAGCCGTATAGACTAAATAGGGTATATATACGAACCTAATAAATGCTCGGCTGTAGTTTAAAGGTAAGACTTAACTAAACCTAGCTTCTTAGAGCCCGTCTCCCAGTACCAAGTAATCACCTTTTTAAGCCCTTTAATGTTATAGCCGCTAGTAATTATAAATAGGCCTTAATTAATAAAGTTAACGCGTTAAATCTGGTCCTTATTATAGCGGACGCTGTCTAGCACTACTAAGAGCTTTGCCCCTAACAGCGGCTACGAGGTCTTGCCTTCTAATTACTATGCGTAAAGCTCAGTAATAGCGGAGGTATAGCTATTTATAACTAAGTATTAAACTATCTTGTTAAATAGGGCGTCTAGGGCCTCCTCGTCCCATATCTCCCCTTTCTCCTTTATAGCCTCCTCCCCTGTGCCTGCGGCTACCCCTATAGCTGCCCCTACGGCTGCCTTCCCCCCTAGCTGCCCTGCCCGCTTAACCGTCTTTTGCCTCTTCTTCGCCCGCTCGCCATCTTTCTATATCTCTTTCTATTTTAACTTCCGTTTTTAATAGCTAGCAGCCTATAATTCTTAATTAATAACTTACTACTCTAAAAATAGGTAAAGCTTATCTTCTATTACCTAGGCGCCGTCTGTATTGCCTTCTAGTCTTGTATATTAGTCTTCCCACTTTTTCTACTTCGGCTCGTACGCCCTCGTAGTATTCTTTAAGCGCTAGGCCTTATAAATATCCTATAGCCGTACTATCTGGGCCTTAAATTCGTTTTAGAGGCTATAGGAGGAGGAGGAGGAGGAGGCTAGGGGGGCTTCCTTTGACTACAAGGTAGACTATAGGGTAAGAAGATTCTTAAAAGACTCCATCTCCGCAAGAGGTTAGGGGGAAGACGCGTAAGCGCGGCGTGGGTATAGGTAAATAAAGCTACTAAACGCGTAAATATTAAAGGAGGAGGAGAAGAGAGCTCTATATTATAGAATTAGAATTACAGTAGGCCATTCTATATAAAATCAGAAGCCCCGCGTGAGCAAGCAGCTAGCGCGGGCACGAGAACGGGAGGAGGGTTAAAAAATGGATTGTCGAGGCGACGATAAGGTCGAAGGCGCGCGACGAGGACCTCCATACTAACCTAGTACTAACCTAGGCCTCAAAAACGCGTCCGAAAAGTAGGGGCCACCACCAAAGAGGGGGGGTGATATTTGGACGATATACCGCGGACCTTAAGGGGTTGTGCGTAACCTAAGGTTATGCCAAGCCTAACCCGGACCTCCGATACCTACTAGAGTAGATATACTTATCGATTACCGTAGATCAGACCTGCGGAGGATAGGCCGGATAGGCCTCTTAGATAATAGACCTATCAGCTAATAGTATCTGGAGACTATCTGGATAGTCTCCGGATAGTCTTGGCAAAATCCCCTAATATGCTTATACTTGTAATGCACCCCCCAATATTAAATAAATAATTTTTCTATTAGCATAGATTTATAGAGCTTGTAAAGC
>Ga0307507_10002203_pt1 | contig 41705 bp, 14 predicted proteins | sample 7_EM_MG_FD_207223 | JGI IMG/M metagenome (GOLD analysis project Ga0307507, IMG submission 207223) | Populus trichocarpa ectomycorrhiza microbial communities from riparian zone in the Pacific Northwest, United States - 7_EM | ecosystem: Host-associated > Plants > Roots > Unclassified | place... | reverse complement strand
TATAATAAATAGTCGGGTGGTTTTTAAAATAGTAAAATTTGGGGGCCAAAATGAGGCAAATCACTATATCTTAAAAACTACTGAACTATTTACTATGCAACTTTAATAGAGGCTGTAGAGCATATATAAAAGTCTAAATTTAAATTATTAAAATTTATTATTAAGTGGTTGTTAAGATATTAAAGTGTGATTTTTCCATTTTTTGGTGTGTTTTTGAAGTGATTAGCTCACCCGTTTAACCAGCTCACCCGTGAAATACGTTATAAATTTATAAAATATTTTATTAAAAAGCTATAGTTATTAGACTTATATTATAGTAAATTAGAAATTAGAAAATTTTATATTAATAGCTATTAAAGTAGTATAGAAAAGTAATAGGTTTAATATAAATAAAAAGAAATAGGTTAGGTTATATTAAGAAAGTTAATAAATAAATAGAGGGTAAATTAAATTAGGGAACTGATAATTATACACCCCCTAAATAATACGCGTACACCCCTATTAATACGCATACACCCCCTACCTCATTTGGTTTAGACGCTTCTTTATTAAGTTAGATATTTCCTTATTAAGTTAGAATATCACGTGCGTTTGACTTGTTTGCGCCTACATCACGAAAATCAAAATGCGAGCCCATAGTATTTCGCTTAAATACCAAGGGCTCTCTGCGGGTAGATCTATCAACGCAATTAGCAATTATAGAGCCAGTTATAGAGTTAATTGGCCGACCATCGCGACGCTCTACAATTGCAGGCTCTTGGATGCGAAGTAGAGGTGTTAATTTGGGTCCCACCGGGCGCAGGCTTGGGCGCGGGCGTGGGCGCAAAGCAGAGGTAGTAGCACCCAAATTAGTTTGCGCGACGCCTCACAAAGCACTACGCAATCTAATTAATCGACTTAGGCGCGATCCAAATTTAGACTCTACCACTTATACTATAACTAAAATCAAGACTTGATCGTGATGTTGCGGTCGTAAAATTTACGTGGCGCGCACTTTAATTTTCGTGACGCAGGCGCAAACAAGTCAAACGCACGTGATATTCTAACTTAATAAGGAAATATCTAACTTAATGAAGAAGCGTCTAAACCAAATGAGGTAGGGGGTGTATGCGTATCAATTGGGGGGTGTACGCGTATCATTTAGGGGGTGTATGATTATCAGTTCCCTTAAATTAAGGCAAGATAAAGTAAAAACCCTAAGTTTTCTATATATTAAGAAATAATCTAAAATAACTAAGGGGTATTTATTATAACTATAGTAGAAGAAAAAGCGTATAAAATATAAGACTTATATAAAGTAGTAAAAATCAATAAGGTAGCTTAACGTCAGAAATAGTAAAAGGCCACCTAAGTCAAAACAGTGAAAGGCCACCTGAGTTAAGCTATAAGACGCCCCTCGCGTAGTGAGGGGTAGATTGAGTTCCCTCCTAGTACAATGTTTACTAAATACCCCCTGGTCCTAGTATGTCCCATAAACTGCCGCATAGCTAAATAGAGGTGCACGTACTTTTATTACCGCCACCTTAATTAACGCTTAATTATTACCTAAGCTCTATATAAATATATGGCAATGGCTCCCTACGCTCTACATTAAGATTCTTATCCAAAATGGACGCTTCTACCTTAGTTACTCCTGTCACCGCGCCTTAAGAAACTTAGTTAGTTAAATAAAAGGCTTATAAGAAGCTAAGAAATAAAAACGCGATTATGGCAATGGAGGCAGCTATTTAATTAATCCCCTCTAAATACTTGCTTGAGCCAGAAGCTAGTAAGCACTATAATACTTAAAACTTAATAGTATAGCGCTTGAATAACTACGCGTTCTCTTAAGGCCGCAAGCTCTATATAAGTGGTGGCCAAACTATATAATAACTCTACATAAAATATAGAGCTTATGGTGGAGAGACTTATAACTATTAGAAGCTTACTAAAAACAATTATCAGTAGAAGGATAAGGAAGGTTAATTACTTAGGCAGCTAAATAGAAAGATTTTAAAGAAGAATTGTCCCTATTATGTCTCTGCCTATAAGCGCGTAGATAAAGGAGTTATTACCTAGGTTATAAAAGTCAATAATAGTATATATACCTACGCAACTATACTAAATCCTCTCTCTCTTCCAAAATATAGGAACCGTTAGCCATTGTATACAGAAGCTATAGTGGAAGCCCTTAACTACTAGGCTGCTAATATGTCTATAGGAGAGGTACGACGGCTCCTATCTACTAACAACTTGCCACTAATAAGTAGTTGTAACTACTGGGATATAGAAGGGTAAGTATGTTAGGGTAAACAGATAGAAGGTGTAATAAAGTAGAAGTAATTTACGGAGCTCTATTTGGCTTTCCAACAAGCCGGCTTTTATACTCGCTTGCGTATCTATATGGAAGTTAATACTAAAATAGGTAAGCTTACTATTTTATTTACTAAAATCTAAAAGGTGGCAATATTAAGGCGATGGTAAGATTAGGGCGATTATAATATCTAAGCAATAACAAGACTCTATTAAGAAGAACATTCCCTTTTATCCAAATTACTTGCTAGCCTTTTAAATAGGTATATTTTATAGCTTTAAAGAAAGAACAGGAATGGAATAAGTTGTTACAGTAGATTTAGGTCTATTAGATAAACGCCTCTTTTAGTCCCTATTCTGGCAGCATAGATAATATAGCATTTTCCAGTATACCTAAGTTATAAATTAGTATGGCGGGACCCACCAAATATAATAATCTAACTGTACAGTGGCATGTCTTAGAGTACTTCTATATTAAAGCGCCTGGGATATTTATTTGCCATCTACTACTAACTTAACACTAACTTACTCTTCTCCCTAGGTGACCCTACATTTTAAGTCCTTATTTAACTTACCTTTATAACTCCTAAACAAATTACTTTTATATATGAATTTGCCTCTAGCTTCTATATCTGCACCAATATAACATTCTCTACAAACTAGCTCCACATGCCGCTATTAACTATAGTAATAATAATAAATACTAGTAAGTCAGTTCTAATTATGCACTTAATTATTATATCTAAGGCCGAGTAGGTGTTTAAAAAGATATACAACTTTATAAATAAGTTTATATTCTACAATATACCTACCCTAAAAGTTTATATTGGTGATTAGGTAGCTAGATTTATATTAGCTATTAAAAAGCTTGCTAAGGAAGATATCCAGATATAACTCTATAAGTGGCACGTTGTTAAAAATATTAAGACTATATTAGTTAATAGTGGCAAGTACTTAAAGGAGAAGTGAAAGATATTAGATAACTTAATTTGGGCGTATACTAAGTTAGAGAGTCCTACCAAACTTAAAGCCAATTATAATACACTTATGCGTTAACTTAGCCAGCTAGAGGCTCTTAAAATTAAAGATTACTGGGGCCTAAGGGAGGCCTACTTTAATAGGGCTTATACTTATTATTACTATAATCTTAGTGCCAACACCTTATAAAGGGATAAATTAATTTATCTAGTAATAAAAGTAAGGTTGCATAAGGACCTTATATTACTAGAAGTTGTTAATTAGATTAAGTCAGTGATTAATAAAAGATTTAAGGAGTATAAGATATTAAAATATAAGGATTGTAGGGAGTCTTTCTAGCTTTAAGATACTTATACATTTCGGTTACTATAGGGTTAAGTAACTAATAAGGCTATTAGGCTTATACGGGACGAATAGGAAGTCGTTAAATCTAACTATAGATAGTTTGGCTAGCTTACTAAAAACAGCAAGAAGTACAGGCCGCTTAAAAGTAATTATATTATTGCTCGCACGTATTAGCGACTCCTAGAGTTCTATATATAAAGATTTAATACTAAGGACGGCTATAGCAAATACGGCTGCTATTTAGAGCAAGGAGACTGTGATCTTCCTGTTTAATATGGCCTCCTATATTATTATTAGATAGAAAAGGCCCTATAGGAATTGGTGTTATTACCACTAAGCCTTCTTTACCCCTAATGGCTACTTAATAGGCCGCCTGCTATTAGATTTAATTAGTAACTAAGTTATAACACCTAACTTAGTCCTAATAATGAAGCTATTACTAATGGTAACTACTTTAGCAATAATAGAGCAGACATGGCGTTAGGTGCGGTAACTGTAGTATATAACGCAATTACTAAATTATACCCTACTAAGTAAGCAGAAGTTCCTACAGACTTATTTTAGCGGTAGACTTAATAGCTTCTTCTTAAGTTTAAAGGAGTGCGTAAAAAGGACAATACTATACCAGTAGAGCTACCTAATCTGGTTTAGACTTTAAAGGTAGAGTTTAAGAAAAAGGGTAAGGCCAATAAGCGTGGTCTTACTGGCCTTAAGCAAGCTAAGAAGGCTGCAAAGTATAAAGAGCAGGCAAAACAACAGAAATCTTAATAGAAGAAGAGACAGAGATTGGCAGTAGAGGTCCGTAAGGAGCTTAAAATATTATTAAATGCACTACCTATATTAACTGCACCTGTGAAATTGCAGTTCCTACTACAAGCGGCTACTAATAAGTGGAAATGTTAGTTAACCTAGTTGTTAACCTCATCTGAATCCTCTTAAGAGCAACCGTTAATAATATTAAATATATTTACCCGTCTATTTAGCTTACTGTCTCCTACACTAGTATCCTCTAGCTAGGACTTTAAAGATTCCGATAACTCTAATAACTCCCTTATACAGCTAAATACTTAGGACTTTAGGTCATCGCAATTTAAGACACAAGCTATAGTTATTTTACCTATGCGACTAAGCAATTAGGTGCACGGCAGGTTAAGCCTAGTTAGGAAATTGTATACTAGCTTAGAGTTAACCAGAGACGTGGCCATTTAACACTATTTTACTGCTTTTCAATAATTGCGATCTTAATATTTGGGGTGTCTCTATTACTATAGTAGCCACTACAGTAACAGAGACACCCTAAATAATTAACTCTTCTAAAGTTTGACACTACCTTAAGCCTATAGCTCCTGCAGTAACTAAGCAGCCTTAACTTCCTTCCAATGCTTGGCGCTAAGTCTTATTATATTGCCGCCAAGTCTTATAACCCTTATTATATTACTATAGAGCCTTATAAGCTTTATTATATCACCGCAGAGCCTTATAAGCCTTATTATATTGTCGCCAAGGCCCTTGGCCTAATTAGGCAGTAGGAGGTTATAGGTTCAGTTCCCATCTATAGCGTATTAAAATTATTTAAAAAAACGCTATTTCCTATTAATCCACGTATTAGCAAGGCTTTAAATTAATTATATTGTTCTTATCTTATTTTTAACGCCCCAAGTTATATAAAACCTATATATTTGCATTATAGCCTAATAGGCCACTTAAGAACTCCGGGAAAGTGATGTAATTATATTGGGCTAGCTCTAAATCAAATTAAAGCAATTATAGAACTTACCGTACTACTACGCCGTGGTAACTTTATATTATAATATTTACAATTAAATTAAATTATAACCCCTTCCTAAACCTTACAGTTAAATATTTTAGCGTACAATACTATGCCAAGGCTTACGATGCAGGCGCAGATTATAACTCAAGCATAACTAAATAGCGACGCCGTGGCTCTATACCAATCAATTAATATACAGCTCTAAAATCAAGATCTATAACACTAAAAACAAGCTCTGAGCTACTGATTTTATACTAGCAGAATCGAACTTAATAAAAGATTTAGGTAGTAAAGTTATGCGTATTATTACCTAGATCTTGGCCGCTACGGTAAACTTACTACTAGGCTAGGTATATAGGTAAACAAGAAGTTAATAATATAATAATAACTAGTAGAGTAGTTGCCTAATAGATTAACTCTAATTATATTTTAAGATTTACTATAAAGAAAAGAACTATCTAGGTAGGGACTATGGTCCTTTAAATATATAATATAACTCCTATAAAATATTAAGTACGTAAGGTACGTAAGGCACGCTTAGTATATAACGTTCCTTATAAATCCTACAGATCCTACATTCCGAAATAGTAACGTAATCTACTATATAACTTGGTTACCCCTTATCCCATAGTTCAACTAGTTCTAGCGCCTCCCGCGCTTCCACTACTAGTCCTTTTATATCCTTTCTAGATAGCCGTACTACTGCTAATATAAAGTCCGTAATAGGAATAACTAAGTATAAGCCACTAGTTAAGCATTAAGTATTTAGAACTCTTTAGTATAAAGACGTTAAAACTTAGCTAAGGCATAATCTTATTTATTACATAAGGACTAAAGTTTATTATAGGTAGTAGAGAGTTAGCTTTCTACCTTTTTAACAGTAGATTAAATCTAAAACCTTATAATAAACTAGATAAGGTACTAGACGCCTATAAAGAATAATAAGACGTATATATTTAATGTTAGAGATAGATTAAACATTATAGAACAAACGTATATTTAATTTTATATATTTAGTATAAGAAAAAGATTAGGGACTAGATGGAGCTATAATTATAATATATATTAACTTCTTCTTTGTATAACAAGAATAGGATAATATTACTTTACCTAATAAAAGGATAGTAACTATAAGCCAATTATATTAATTAGATAGTAAGGATCTAATAGGAGGCATTCTAAATTATAAAAGTTATTAAATTAAAAACGGGAATGCTATACCTCTAATTAACAACTTAAAGATATAAGGTATCTTTAAAAACGATTATAAAAAGAAAGGGGATAGTGTTATAGACCTTATATTAGTAGTAATACGTCTACTAAAAGAAGATATAAATAGGTTAGTTAAGATAGTATAGGAGGCGCTATAACTAATTAAGCTATAGAATAAGGGGTAATTAAGTTACGTGGCTAGTTATAAGACTAGTTTAGAATGTAAAAATATAGGAACGTAGGAATATAAGGGACGTACTAACGTACTTAGTACATTTCTTAGGCAGTATTGTGTATTTAAAGGACCACAGTCCCTACCTAGATGGTTCTTCTCTTTGTAGTAAATCTTAGAATATAATTAGAGTTAATCTGTTAGGCAATCACTCCACTAGTTGTTTACGTTATTGACTTCTTGTTTACCTATATATCTAGCCCATTAATAAGTCCACCGTGGTATTTCCCATAAGGCTTCGTTATAGATTGTAAAGCCACTCTTCGAAGTCCTCTTACTAGAGATTGAGGTTGGGTTCGCCAGCCAAGAGTTAGTAAGTTGCACTTCTCCATTAGAAATAGGCTGAAGGTTTTGATGCTGGAGGATTCAAAAGATCCTGGCGTTGCTACGCAATCGTTCAAGTACACTGAAGCTATAATTGTTGTTTTGGTTTCGAAAATATGTATATATACATCCAGAGAAAACGAGAATGGAAGGGCAAGAGAAGAAAAAGAGACTTTCCGAGCCTCACATTTGAACTTTAAATGTCTTGACGTCATGCGTTGTATGGGAAGGCTAATTTCTGTATGGCCGAGCGGACGGCATTCCTCTCCCCGTTTGTTTTTTAATGGCCATGGTATCATAGAAAATCGTCAAATGTTGGGGTTCCATTATACCAACATCGACAAGGGTATTTGCCTGACCCCACGGTATTCCTTCATTAAGGTATCGGAGGAAACGCTGCAGGCTTGTCCAATAATGATATATATCCTTGGGTTCCTTCCTCCAAGCAGCTGCATGTGATACATTGGATTCGGAAAGCGAGTTTGGATTACGCCGACTGTATTGAAATGGAAGATTCCAAAGAACATCATGCTTGGTCTCGTTATAGCATGCCGGTAACGGATGTCGGATAGTATGGTACAAGAATCCTGTCTCAAGAATGTTACTGACGACCTGCGGCGGCACGGTGTCTAGTGAATTTTCGAACATATTTCCATCCGTTGCAAATATGCAGATACGCTGCTGATCCTCTCCCGGTAGGTTAATCAACGATTCCACCGTTAAAGTCCTAAACGGAGACAATATCAAATCTCTAGAAGACGGGAAGCGATAACAATCTCCCTTGAGTTCTTCCGCCTTTTTGCAACGAGTACAGAACTCTTTCTCATGGTCTTGAGCCTTTGAGATTTCGCGCACCCTTTCAGACGTGCGAATAAAGGATATTTTACGAATTGGGGGGACGTTTTTAATGACAACAGCCGTAGTCGTACGAGTTTCACGAGAAGTGCTGGGGAACACGTTGGAGGGCACTGCGCTTCTCGACCCTTTTCGCATAAAGTGGTGGAACCTCTGGACAAACTTCGACATTTTCGGATTGCTATTGGCTTGAAATCCCAAGGCTTGGCAGTTTGATCCATGTTGTGGAAGAGCATACGCAGACAACCGAACACAGGAAACAGCAGCTATGAGAGCCTGATTTCGAGAAACATTTAGAAAGCAGTCCATGCTCTCTAAAACTATTCGTCCACTGCATAATCGAGCAGTTTGTGGTATTGACGTAATGTTGTTCATGCTATTTCTCCAACTCGCACTTGATACTAGCATATTAAAGGCTGATTTGGAGATTGCTAGATAGGTTATTTCCCTTGCAATACGCCATGATGTGTCCAGAAAGGACCTGACCTCAAGGCAGACATAGAATGTGGTTGTCGACATATTTGTCTCATCTTCGGCTTTGATCCTTGTCCTCCCAGTCCAAGCTTCCTCGAGTAGGTCAAGATCTTTGCCACTAAGCTGGAGTATCTCGTCCCATCCAGAAAAAAAATTAAGAATATCTCGCGCGGTTTTCTTTGACTTCGTTCCATTAGTGTCTTTTCTAATTCCGCTCGTGGCCTGGAGGAGATGATTGATATTATCCTCAGTGACGTATAGAGCATCCAAACGAAACGAAACATGGGATGCAAGCTTGAACGTCGCAACTGCTCTGGATTGAATAGATAACGGTAGCGGGGTCTGTTCATTTAATGCCACGGCTACAAAGCCGTCACCAATGTCTGGAGGCGGCTAAATCCAATTTGATATGCTGGTCTTCTCTGCCTTCATTGAAGGAATATCGCTATCAGTAGTTAAGGTGACTTGATCGTATGCCTTACCACTTGCAAGAGATTTCAAGCGCCTTAAGATAGAAGGTCGGTATAAATCCCTCGCCCAGTCAAAGACATAGTCCACAATAAGGAGGAGTCGGAGGGCATCATCTTTTGATAATATACATCCATGCCAGAGCTGGGTAATCTCCTACCTAGCTTGTCAGTCACACAAAACTCACGGAGTCGAGGTATACAATAAAACAGGAGTAGGCATCAACGATATACTCGTTTACTTACACAACCCGATTTTTCTCCAATCTTTTTGATATAGCACGTATACACCCGCCAGGCATCCCCGCGATAGGCGAAGAACCAAACAAGAGGTGGGGGACCTGATATTTGGTTGGCTGCTTTCTCCTGCAGCTTCTCCTGTAACTTCAACAGAAGCAATATTGGAAAGGAGGTCTGGACTCGTATATCATCGAAGCCATTGGGACTATGTTCAGACTTCGCTTCGAGGACAAGGAAAGGGAAAAGAAGAGGATCTGATTCGTATTTAAATGGACTAGTCTCCACTAGATCCCCGATTGTGTTGCATGCAACTGTCGATGGAAAATCCATAGGCTTGGAGAGTAGTATCTCAAAATTTTTGGTGGCTCGTAGTCCATAGATTCGATCTGGCTTTTTCTTAGGAAGGGCCAACCCTTTGACAAGATTATGTCCAACCGCTTCTTCGGCCCGATTATCAAATATGGAGTTTGTGCCGATCTCATAGCTTCCGATTATCTTAATTATGACCCAAGCGTTGGTGATGTTGTTCACTCACATGTCTTGCGGGCGAGTATCAGGTGGACATTCGCATGCCGTACGGGATTTCCTCCGTTCCTCTAGCTGATGGGCTATATTATCGTCGGGTTCGTAGATAGAAGCTTCAATTTCTGATCTCCAAATCCGAGCGCGACACGTAGGACTGCAATTCATGTCAGTAAGAAGCCTGAGGTCTTTAAGAATGTTTTATTGACCTGAGGTACGAGTGGTCTATACTTTCAGGTGGGTGGGTGTCCTAGAATTCAAACTTCCGCCAAGCCAGCTTTTGATTGGTTTGAAAGTTGGCTTCTAATTGGTTAGAAAAAAACTTGCGGGTGGTAGGTTGTAGCAGAATCCACGTAACGAACATTAAAAATATTATAAATATTAAAATATCTTAGTATTACACCTTCCTTTTTGTTGACACCTCTATTAATACTACTATATACATTATATACATGGTAGATCCTACTACAATTAAGTGCAGCAAGTGCTATATCTATAAGCCCCGCCTTAACTTTGTTAAAGACGGCCCTTTAAAGAAGCTTTTAAAGCTATGCCAGTTATATTAGTTAAAGGTGCGTCTTCCCTATCTATTACTTCTACTTCTGCTTACCTTTCTAGGCCTCTAAATATAATTTAAATAAGCGGAGAGCTCTTGTAGAGTTAGGTTCTACTACTAATAATCGTCCTACAAGGCGCCAGCGAACTGCTCCACCTAAAAATGATACCGAGAACGCCTTCCTACCTCGCGGCCAGAACAGCCAAGATACCCCTGAAATAGCTTAATGGCGGAAGACAATTAGGGCAATATAATGGGAGCACCGCATTCTTAATTGGCGGGGTGAAGCTCACTCGCCTACTCCTCCGCTATATACCACAGATAAAGCTCCATGTAGTAGAAGAGGCACTCTAGATGGCCTAAATACGTCCTTACCGGAACTAGCTCCTATGCCTACTCTACCGCTAATACCTGCTCTACCGCCAATACCTACTCTATCGCCAATACCACCTTCCTTGCGGCAAGCTCCCTCGCAGCAAGCTCCCTCACGGCAAGCCCCCTTACGGCAAGCCCCCTCACAGCAAGCCCCCTCACGGCAAGCTCCCTCACGGCAAGCCCCCTCACGGCAAGCTCCCTCACGGCAAGCCCCCTCACAGCAAGCCCCCTCACGGCAAGCTCCCTCACGGCAAGCTCCAACTACGGCCACACCACTACCCGTTTTGGTTGTTGATTGGGAGCAAATTAAGAAGTTCAGGAGTATACTACAGGCTAAATATATGGAGACGTGCAGTTGTTGCAAGGAGCGGTGGTTCCAAATGGGCCTAGCTACGGAGGGTGATAATATAGGTGTATGTAAAGCCTGCGTTAAAGACGCTAATAGCCTTAAGAATCCAACCCTTCCTCCCCTATTTGGTGAAAGCAACAGGCTCGATTTGGGGCCTGTTCCTGGCTTCCTACCTATACTTACCGCAGTAGAGGAGCTTCTAATTGCGCGCGTATACGTTCATCTGCAAGTTATGCGTGTACGCGGCCAGTAACACCGCTATACTAGCCACGTCTGCTGCTTTGGCCAGAACATACTAAAGACTTGGAGGCAGCTACCACGGCTACCTACTAAACTCGATATACTGGTCGTGAAGCCTACAGCAGTAGAGGGTAGCGAATACCTAAGTTAGCGGTTTACCAAGCGGTATACTATAAGGCGCTCTGCTATAGCACAGTGGCTTTACTTTCTAAAGGTTAATCATCCTAATTATTGCGATGTTGAAATATGTAGTACCTGGCTTACCAGCTTACCTAAAAATGGCTCTATATTAGATTAGCTACCTTATATTAATAAGTTGGAGTCTAATTCTAGTGGCCTAACGGCTTACCCTGCTGCTCCTATATAATATCCTCCTGCTATTAATCCTCTGCCTGCCAAGCTTGGCAGTAATATACTAGATAGCGAATTTAATAACGATGTACTAGATACTTTGGTTCCTAATCTAGTGCCTAACTTTAATAAATTAGAGCTTTTAAGTCGCGAGGTTTAACACCAATAAGACCTACAAGCGGGCCTAGAGGTTCCTACTATGCGACAGACACCTCTCTCTGAGCGATTAGCTAGTTTTATTATACGCGGCGCCTTTCCTACCCTATTTCCTTATAGCAAAGCAGATTTTGACATGCCACGAAGCCGTACGGTTACCCTAGCTGCGTACGCCAAGCATATGCTTAAGTATTAGGACAGTCGGTTTGGCCACTACCCCTTATTTCACTACTACGTGTTTAATTGGATTATAAGAGAGCAAGCCCTTAACGCTACCCACTTCCTTTACGGCCGATTAGATAAGAATAGTCTATCTTTAGACGAGCTTGGTGATCTTATAAATAGTAGTAGGGGTGACCAGGTTCTAAACAAGATTATATAGTATATACGGAAGCTTAAGGGCACTAGGCCTTACTAGAAGCAGAAGAGAAATAAGCTTACAGCTTATACTAAAAATATTAAGAGCGGGTCTCTATTCTTTACACTTAGCGCTGCTAATCTATATTGGCATAATCTATACTCTTATATGCCTCGATTTGATAAATATAAGGCTGCTAATAAGGCTTAGCGCTACCGGATTGCTTTTTAGAATCTTAATAATAACCTATATATTGCTGCTTACTGGCTGCATCGCCGCTTTAATCTATTTAGGAAGCACGTGCTTATAGGTCTATTTAATGGCACTAACTTTTGGTCCCAATATAAGTGGTAGGTGCAAGGTAGCGGCTATATATATAGCTTCTTATGGAGTTTAACAGCCCTAGAGCTAGATCCGTTAGCTAGTGCATTAAGGGCGGCTTTTGCTGAGTACTAGGCTACTTTTATATCCATAATAAATCCTAATTAATTTAGGCCTCCTAATCTTTAACATCCTTCTGCTCTCAGCTATAAAGAATAGCTTAACACTAGTAAGCTTTATACTGCCTACCTTAATCAATTTTAATGGCACTGTAATTGCACCGAATCTTACTGCTTAAGATTAAAGAAAGGCTCCACTGGAGTAAAGGAGTGCCGCTTCTACTTTCCATGCTCTCTCCGTAATAAGGCCGCTGTATTAAAGGATTAAAATCTATATCACTGGACGTTCTATCCGCAGTATAACGATAAGCTTCTTAATGGTTACAATGCAGCCATAATATTGGCGTGGATGGCGAATATTGATATATTACCTGCTATAAGCATATTAGTAATAGTTAACTATATAGGTAAATATTGCAGCAAGGAAGAGAAGAAGTCAACTTCCTACTAGGAGCTACTCTAATTAGTATAGCCGTACGCCAACAGCCTTTATACCTTTAGTTTAGTAGTAGCCAGGTTTATAAATAAGCTTATTGCTGAACGCAATTGGTTAACATAGGAGGTATACTATCTGCTTCTTAATATTCCCCTTTATAAAGGCTCTAGGAATGTAGTAACTTTAAACTACCGCTAGGAGGACGATTGAAGCGCTATATATAAGCTTAAGGATGGCTAACTAGGAGGGTGCGGACTATCTAACTATAAGAAATATAAGCGCCGCCTAGATAGGGTAGAGGATATCACTTTCTTTAATTTCCTACTCTATTTTAATTACTCTACTTATAAGCGTCGGCTAAGAGCAAAGCCTTAAGTTATATTGTACTTTCCGTAATATAGAGGCGATCCTTTTTATCTGCAGTATCCTAAGTTCTGCTGTGTAAAGCTTATCCTTTATTACCCATAGAGGGAGTATAAGGAAGTGGCTACTTATACTAATGGATTTAGGGCCCCTAATTATGTAGCTTCCTATTAGGCTTGCGTTAACTCTTATTAGTACCCGCTTAACTACTATAACTGGAAACTGGATAAAGCTTACAAAACTGCTAATAATATTAATGAGTTTGAGGGCGATTTCGCAGACGACTTGGAGCTATATTAGTCCTTTAAGGCCTTGCATGCCCGCGTTTAAAACACTAACGGAGTTAAGATTAAGGATCCTAATAGGCTTAGTAATAGGGAGCTTAATTATAACTATAATTAGGGTATACATTAGGGTACGTACCCGCAGCTTAATAAGAGGACTTATTGGTAGGAAGTATGATTATAGCCTCTACTATGGAGCCGCCTATCCCAAACAGTAACTCCGTCTTCCTTATAACTAGGCCAGCGTTATATTTATAACGCCGTAGTTAATTACTACAGGCAGATCCAAGTGGGCCTTAGCCCCCTCCCGCTGCGGATTAACGTTAATGGAGAGGTAGGAACCGGCAAATTATATCTTATTACTGTTCTCTCTACTACGCTCTATACTATGGCAAGGGCTAATAGTAAGCCGTCGCTATTAGCTTGAGCCGCCCCTACTAGGGTAGCTGCCTTTAATATTAATGGTAGGACTACATATAATCTATTAAGGCTACCAGTAAATCGCCCCTTTAAGGAATTACCTGCTGCCAGTCTTATGCCTCTACAGTAAGCTTTTAAGGATATTTACTATCTCATCCTTAATGAGAAATCTATAATCGGGTAAGTATATCTGGCCTGGATTAATTGCTGCCTCCATTAGATCTACCCTGCGCGTAACGACGACTACTTTAGAGGCTTAAACATCTTGCTAGTAGGCAATTTCCATTAGCTTTCCCCTGTAGGTTAGGCGGCCTTATACAGCAATCTACCTACTAGGCCGTTAGAGCTTGCTAACTATAGAAAGGGAGCCTATAAGGCAATTAACCAAACGGCCGTCCTAAATTAAGTTATATGGTAGGGCGGTAATAATGCTAAGAGCTCTGTATTTAGGACTGCCCTTATAGAGCTACATAGTGATTCTATAAGTAATTTAACCTAGAAGCTTCTTTTAACTAGGTGTAAGCAGGGCCTATTTACTAATAAGGTTGCGGACTTTAATAACGCAATTTGGCTATATGGCATACGCGCTACTATAGGTAAGTATAACACTATTCGGCTTCACGACCTTTTACAGCCAGTGGTGGCTATTAAGTCAGTTAATACTGGTATAGGTACGCGGAAAGTTACTCCTAATTAATGCGATACTCTAGAGAATCTAGCCCTATATATTGGCGCGAAAGTAATGCTAATATAGAATATCTGGGTTAAACTAGGCTTAGTAAACGGTACTACTGGTATAGTTAAAGATGTTATATAGAAGGGACACGTAGATATTAAAAAGGATTAGCCTCAGTCACTACTAATTACAGTAGATAGGTATAACAGACCTGCCCTATTCACTTAATAGGATGGTAAGAAAGTCGTCCCTATATTTTCTATGCTTTGTAAGTGGGAGGGTATAAGAGGCTCTTGCTTACAGCGTCAATTTCCAATTACTCTGGCTTTTACTCTTACTGTATATAAAAGCCAGGGCCTAATATTTAACCAGGTGGTTCTAGATGTTAAGGAAAAGGATAAGACAGCTAGGCTAACCTATATAGTAATCTCATAAGTTAAAAAGCTTTTAGGGCTTATATTTAAATATGGGTTTGATATAGAACGATTTTAGTTATCTATAAATAAGACCAAAGAGGCACAATAAGAAGATTTTGTATGGAGGTAGTAGTAACTACTTATAAACAACTTTTCCTAATTAGGAAATCATATACTGGCTCAGAGGTAAGTGGAGAATGTGGTATTCGTCTTGGTTTCCTAACTTTTAAACAGCTTAACCGCAAAATCCAATTTTCTAAATTTTAACCCCCCTATCTATCCTACCTTCTTACCGCTTCTGGAGCTGTTAGATATACATATAATAGTATATAGGGAGAATTGGTAGTATTACCGGATTAATATTGCTGCTATCTATAGCGTTGATCAATTTTTGGAATTTTTTTATTTTTTTTAAGGGCGGAAATGTCGCTTATATAAGAAGTCACGTGACCTCTAAGAATATATAGACAATTGCAACAATTCCTAACTAAAAACCCTCTTTTTAACCTTATAGCCTTACTTAGACTACTTCTACTACCTTTGCAGTGTCTTGAGCTTCTTTACCTATTAAATAAACGGACAATTGACCCCAGTTGACGAACGTACCCGACTAATAAACAAACTGACAAATTAAATCAAAAGTTTGAACGTCTAAATAAGGTTCTGTTAAGACGCTAGCTAGACCCTAACCTGGAGCCTTCCTAACCTGTTAAATTCTAAAAATAACAATCTCTACCGAATTAAAAATTAACCTTATCCTTAATAAGCCATTTAATTAGATTTAATGGTTCTTTATTATCTAAGACACAGCCAAACTAACAAGGTATAGCAGTATATTAACCTATTTAAGAAGAAAGACGATCTTCTAAAGCTAGAGCTACTAAGTTAGCCTACACTAAGGGACGTACTACCTACGGCTATATTGATAATAAAGCTAGACCTAAACTAGCTTACTGTTTACAATTGGCTCTATACCAAATACAAGGACGATCTACGTGTACACCAGAAGCAAAAATAGGCTATAAACAATATTAACAACTACATTATTCGCACTAATATTGGTAGCCTACCTTCCACTTATCGACAGCCTTAGTAGTCGGTTATATTAAATATTTGAGGCGTTTCTACCACTGCAGTAGCCCCTGCAGTAATAGAGATACCTAATATTTTGGTAAGCAATTAAGCCCATCTTATACAAGAATCTCGTGCTATTAGTATTTACTAAATTACATGCTTATAGTGCCTCCTCCCGTCTATAAATACTCCCTCCTCTATACCTTCTTCTCTTCTTTTCTTCTTCCTTATAAGAGCTAGGGGCGCTCCAATACTCCTTAGTCTCCACTAAGGGATCTATTAGTTAACATGGCGATATAGATAGCATCGGATAAGGAGATGGGTAAGAGAGAAGATAGAAAGGACGGAGGAGCCTCCAGTAGGTGTTAGTTAAGTAACGTTAATGTTTATATTATGGCTGCCTAATCTCCTATTTGTAGGCCTCCTCCCGTCTATAAATACTCCCTTCTCTATACCTTCCTCTCTTCTTTTCTTCTTCCTTATAAGAGCTAGTGGTACTCTAATACTCCTCCCTAGTCCCTACTGAGGGATCTATTAGTTAACGTGGCAATATGGACAGCATTGGACGAGGAGACGGGCAAGAGGGAAGATAGGAAGAACAGAGGAGCCTCTAGTATATATTAGTTGAGTAACGTTAATGGCTATATTATAGCTGCCTAATCTCCTATAATCGCAGGCCTCCTCCCATTTATAAATACTCCCTCCTCTACACCTTCCTCTCTTCTTTTCTTCCTTATAAGAGCTAGTAGTACTCTAACACTCCTCCCTAGTCCCCACTGAGGGATCTATTGGTTAACGTGGCAATATAAACAGTATTGGACAAGGAGACGGGCGAGAGAGAAGACAGAAAGGATGGAGGAACCTCCAGTAGGTGTTAGTTAAGCAACGTCAACGGCTGGTTTTTATCACCCAAAAATTGCGTTATATAATAACAATTGGGAACGTAAATACAGCGATTTAGTTATTAGGTATTAAAAATATTTAGTATATAAAGCTTTAAATTGGAATCACAATCTACTATATCAGATCCTATATAGAGGGCTCTATATTAAAGCTCTGCAGTCCAAATATATACTGGATCTGTGACCAATATAATCTTTAAGCCTAGCTTAAGTAGGGCGCCTTAGTTACTGCAGTAGATCCTTACCTAACAGTAACCAAGGCGCCTTAATCTTACTACTACTTCTAAATTAAGTAAAAGCTCTATAGAGGGGGGGTCTAGGGGGTCTCCCCCTAGAAAACCTTATATCTATATATATATTATATATTAATTAAACTCTATATATAAGGCTCTAAGTTAAAGCTATTAAACTCGGGTCAAAATTTACGTAGGGTACCTAACGTTCCGCATGTTATACCAAGCAACTTCGAAGCTAAATCGGTGAAATACATCGTTCTCTAGCCCAAATCTCCAACTAGCCTCATTGCGTTCCTGCGTGAATAGCCGAGAAGCACATTCGGTCAACCATTCAGCTCGAAGTTTGGTTTGCTCTCTCCAGGGTTCCTCGCTAGAACGGATTCCAATACTAGCACAAAAGGTATCAAAGCTCTGACTGCCGATTTTGCGGATATCCTCAAAGGTGCAACGATGCGCAGCTGGCCATTCCTCTGCAGATAGTGGAGGTTTGAAGATTATCCCATAACGCTTAGCTAGTCGACGGAGATCATTATCGGGCTGGTTTTCCATGAAGTTCTAGCTTCCAAAATAGAGCGCCTTAAAATGTATGGAGATTCAAAGTCACACCGGTTCTCGATCAGTAGTTATCACAGCGGGGCAGCTTGAAGGTTAAATGAGGTCTTGTTAGCCACGCCCCACCAGCCCCATGCAAGCCACTAGCGCTTCAATGTCCCTGCCTATCTAAATTTAGACTGATTTTGATTATACAGTAAATCCCCCTTATTACGATATGGGGTATATAACGATATATATCTATATTACGATCTACACCCCTTGATCAAGCCTTTTTTGGTGTAATATTACGATAATCTGACTTTTGACAATATCGTTAAGGTGGCTCTACCAAAATCGTTGTAACCAGATAAGATTTTGTATGGGAGAAGCCCTATTTAGCCCGTATAGTGGGTGGATTATATCTATTTAGGGTGGCTTGCCTCCTTTTTCCTGCTTATTAACGCATTACGTGACAATTTTGTATAACAATACCATTGGTATTTGTCAGATAATCTGTATTCTCTAAGACGTGGGACACGTGCACGAGTCACGTGCACGGGGCATGCATTGTAAATCTCTTCATAGAGCCCCAGGGGCCCCAGGTTAAGGTCAATCAAAACAAAGCATCAATCAACGATCAGGTCAAGATCATCAATCAATCAACCCATTTCATCAATGAACTGCTCTACACGAACTTCGTGACAGTATTACAATATGCTCGGCCGCAAAAACGGTATCGTACTGAAGAGGTTTTGCTGTAGCGACCATTAGCTACACAGATTCTCACAGCATGTCATGACGACTCTGATTTATGGAGGGGTACGGATAGGAATGAGTTCGGTAGGAGTCCGCAAAAAAAAAAACCATGACTAGTCAGCTACTACCAGCCGAAGGGATACAATTCCGTACGTGCTACGTAGTCACCAGAAATTGTTTATATTTCTTTAAGGCGACAACTCTTTCGTCTTCTTAAAACCATTTGTTGATTTCAAAGAACAAGTTTCGCCCTAACATGGGTATGAAGCGCGATTTATTTTGTAGTTGCCATCAAGTATCCCCTAACCCGTTGGATATGTGGTCTGTGCGTGAATACTAGGATCAAGACTAAGCAGACCTGCGGAGGATAAATTATCCTATCCGGTCGGGCGGATAATATCTGGATAATATCTAGATATCCGTAAAATTTTAACTATCCCTTTCCCTAGTGACGTCCTATAAGAGTTAAACTATATATAAATACTAGGATTAAAAGTACGCGTATAGCTATAGGGTTTTAATTCTATTAATTCTATTAGCTAGCCCTTATTAATAATAGTAGAATAAAATATACTAGGGGAAAGAATAAACTAAACCTTTACCCCCTATTATACGACACTCTAAATATAGCTAGTACTAGTAAAATTTACCCTAAAAACTTTAATAATAATAATTCCTTTAAAGTTAATATACTTTCTACCCTTTTAAGCGGCGTTAAGACTAAAGCTAATTGTTACGGCGCTGGTGGAAAACGGTGGATCCTGTTCCAGACAGTCGCAGTCACGTAACCAGACGATTGTATAAAACCTCAAGCGGCGCTACCCTTTTTTCTCTTTTCCTTTCTCTAGCTTTGGATCCTCGTTTATAGACTACCAATTATATAGGCTAGCGCGTCCCTCTTGCCGTGCTCGTGCCTCAATTGACTGAGTTGCTAACATTATCTAAAGCTCATTACCACTCTTTCTTCCTAAGAAGGAACTTAAATATATCTATAAGACCACGAATAGAATAAGAATAGGATAGAACCCTAAGAACCCCAAGAATACAAACAGAACGCGAAACCTAAAAAATAGGATATGTATAGACCAGAACCCTAGAAAATAAACAAATACTAGAAATTACTTAGTATACCTACCACAATGCCAAGAAATACAGTAGCTGGCAAAGCTGCTGTAGAACCCGCAAATACCTCCAATAGTGAAACAGTCGCCGTCTTAATCCCCTAGGAAGAGCTCGCCGCAGCTAATGCTAAAATTAAACGGCTCTAAGAGCTGCTTGAAACTAGAGACACCCCTATGCCTAGTGATGGGTTATTAGATACCTAGAGACTTGCTATAGTCCTTAAGGCCCTAGCCTAATATATAGTATTAGCATTATCGTGGTCCACGAAGGTCGTAGACCCCCTATTACTTACTAATAGAACTGACCCTATATTTAATAACTGGAAGCTTTAACTACAGGACAAGCTTAAAGTTAATATGGACCACTTTCCTAATACCTAAGCTAAAATGGCATACATCTTCGGCCGCACTAGCGGTAATGCACAGATATACCTATATCTGTGATATGCCTAGGACTTAGCAGACCCCTTCCTTTCTAAAGAAGAGATAATTAACCACCTGTCTTCTATTTATAAGGACCCCTTTAAAGTATAGAACGCCTAACTTGATTATAAAAGCCTAAATATGAAAACAACAGTGACCTTCTTAGCCTTTTAGACCCACTTTCTACACCTAGCTAGACAGGCTTAAATTCCCTAGGAAGATCTAATACTAGACCTCTTTAATAAGCTTACCCTAGACCTACAGCGCGCTATACTGCTAGTTTATACCACTATATAGACGCTTAAGGAACTTATAGACTAATGCCTAGCTATCAACCAGGGCCTCCATTAAATTAAGGTATATACTAAATAATATAAGACTAGAAGCTCTGTTAACCAGAATATAAGTATTACAAGAATGGGCCGCAGCGCCCTAGTAAGATCTGTAACCCTTACAGCACCGGCCGTATAACCCGCCGCTAGTTTAGCAACTAGTTGTACAGCTAGTCCTATCGTGGGTCCAGCGAATGCTCGGTCTATATATAGCAACCCCTATATACAGGCCCTCAGCGATTAGGGAGCTTGCTTCTCTTATGGCCAGAAGGGCTATATTGTAAAAGATTGCCTAACAAACACAAAAGTGGGTAAGGTTCTGTTAATCCAAGAGGATAGCATAAAGTTAGAAAAAGAGGAACCCTAGAGGAAGACTCCTCTCTAGGGTTAAAAGGGATTAACATATTATATATTAATCTAGGTTGGCTAATTAGTAGAAGAAGCTACACTATCCCTTATACTTTATTCTGCAATAGATATTAAGTTTTAGCCTCTGCTTTAGCTAACTCTAGAGCAAATACCTTTACCTTAATAGATATATAGTGTGCTGTAAAGCTGGCTACCTTTTTAAATATACCCCTTAAAGAACTGCCCAAACTAATTCCTATTTATAGGTATAACGGACAGATAGGACTACCCATTATAACTATCTTACGGATTTACCTGCGCGTAGACAGACAAAGGCAGTATAATATCCCCTTTCTTATTACGGACCTATAAAGCCATAATATAATCTTAAAAAGAAAATAGCTAGCCTATCTATGCTTATAGCTTAATGTTTAGAGCAGATAGCTTATTTGGCCCAAAACCCTACCCCTAATACCTTCTTTTATAAAGGAAATTAGCATTATAATAAAATACCTTATACGGCCACAGATAGACACCGTTTACTAGGCAGATGCTATATATAGGGACCAGGCCTTTAAGAAAGATGTATAGCTTAATCTATAACGGGTTTATATACTACGCCGCCCCTAAACTACTAATATCGCACCATCAGCACTAGAAACCCAGGAAGTTAGTAATAAGCTAGCTGGCTTAGGCCCTATATAGCTATAAAAAACAGCAAGGAATATTAGATGCCATACTAAACAAATAGACTAAAAAGATAACCTACGGAAGATAGAACAGGAGCTAAGGAGGGTTATAAACCCTTAACCGCAAAATACAGTTTATAAAATGTCTGTAAAGAAACCTACGAACCTCCTACTAGTTAATATCTACTATATTAGCGCCATAGGTTTCTACCAGAACTTAAAATGGCCTAACACCATTACCTTTACAACTAGCTTATATAAAATTAACCAGATAATTAAAGATAAGGAAACCCTAGCCTGTAACCAGCTTAGTAGGGAAAGTAAGCTTATAGATAAGGAGCTGGTAGAACAGAAACTACTCCGCCAATACCAGGAATTTAAAAATATATTCTCTAAGGCAGTATCTAATATGCTCCCGCCTTATTAACCATACAACTATAAGATTAAGATTGAGCCAGACAAAGAAAACACCCTTAGCTATAGCCCCCTCCGCCAGTAATCTACTAATAAGCTATAGGCCACTAAGCAGTACCTTATTAACAACCTTAATAAGGGCTTTATTAAGCCTAGCCAAGTCCCCTTTACCTCACCCATTCTCTTTATAAAAAAGCTAAATAGCGGACTCCGTTTCTATATTAACTACTATAAACTAAACTATATAACCCGAAAAGACCGATATCCGCTGCCCTTACTTAAAGAAACACTGGCCCATATAAGTAAGGCTAAGATTTTTATAAAGCTTAATATCCGCTAGGTCTTTTACTGAATTAAGATAAACCCCAGATCTAAGGATCTTACTACATTTCGGATCTACTACAAATTATATAAATGCAAAGTACTACTTTTTAGACTAATTAACGGACCAGCTATATACCAACAGTATATAAATGACGTACTCTTTAACTACCTTAATAACTTCTACACAGCCTACTTAGATAATATTATAATTTGCTCTAAGAATAAACTAGAATATAAGGAGCATGTCTATAAAGTCCTATAATGGCTCCACAAGGCTGGTCTCCAGGCTGATATTAGGAAGTTAGAATTTAGTGTTAAACGCACTAAGTACCTAGGGTTTATTATTAGTATGGATAGAATTAAGGCAGACCTGGAAAAAACGGCTGTAATTAATTAATGGGAACCCCCAAGGACTGTAAAGGGGGTATAGTTATTTTTAGGTTTCTATAACTTCTACTAATGCTTTATTAAAGACTATAGTAGAATTACTCAGCCCCTTAACCGCCTTACTAGAAAGAACCAACTTTTCTATTTTAATAATGCATGTAAAAAAGCCTTTAATAAACTTAAAAAGCGACTAGTCTCTACTTTGCTACTAGCCTATTTCCACCTAGAACGGCCCTTAATATTAGAAACAGATACTTTAGATGGTATAATAGCTGCCATCTATTCCCAGAAACAGCTAGATGGAGAATAGCACCCCATTGCATACTATTTAAAGACTATAATAGATACAGAGCTAAATTACTATATCTATAATAAAGAGATGCTGGCCATTATTTCTAGCCTTTAGCACTAGCGTGCATAGCTAGAGGGGACCCCTAAACCTATTTAGGTAGTCTCAGATTATAAGGCCTTAGAATACTTTATAATAACTAAAGCCCTTACGGCCCGGCAGGCACGCTAGGCGGACATCCTATCCCAGTTCAACTTTCTAATTATATACAAGCCAGACGCAACTAACCGTGCAGATGCCCTTATAAGGCATAAGCAAAACCTAAATAACCAGATAGCTATAAAGGTTATATTACGGACCCAGACGCTGCTATAACCAGAGCACCTTAACCCTAAAATATAGGTAGGAATATATATAGACCCTATAAAGGTTAAGATATGCCCTATTAACACTACAGAACTCAACCTTATTAATAAGCTACTGCAAGCAAACTGTACAGCCCCTTCTCTACAGGAGTACCATAAAAAGGCAAAGGATGTTACCAGCCTATGGTCCCTTAAAAATGGATTACTTAAACATTAGGAACGGCCAGTAGTAGCAAAGGAACAGAACTTATGGACTTGGCTTATTACTAAAGCATATACCCAGGTCTCCACAGCCTACTCTAGAAAAAATAAGACCTATAGGATTATTAGCGACCGCTACTCCTAGCCCAGAATGGTCATGGATATTAACCAGTATATACGGAACTACAATAGCTGCCGTAGATCTATAATTCTATAAGATAAGACCCCAGGACTATTAAAACCACTCCCAATACCAGAGCGCCCCTGGCAGTATATCTCTATAGATTTCTATAAACTACCTATAGACCGTAGCGGATATAATATAGCTATAGTTATAGTCGACCGCTTTAGCAAGCGCCCGTTCTCAATCCCTTATTATAAAAATATTAATGCTAAAGAGGCGGCCTAACTGTATATTTACTATATCTACTGAATTTATAGACCACTAGATACTATTATATCCAATTATAGGCCGCAATTTATATTAGCTTTCTGGAATAAGTTTACCTGGATCTTAGGTATTAAGCTAAAGCTTTCTATAGCATACTACCCTTAGACAGACGGTTAAACGGAGATTATAAATTAATACTTGGACCAAAGACTTTGGCCCTTCATTAACTACTTCTAAGATAACTGGGCTAAACTGCTACCCCTAATAGACTATACTTAGGCAACCCTACCCCATAACTCTATAGGGTTTGCACCTATCTAGCTAAAAATGGGCTACTTACCCCGCATAAGCTTTAACTGGGAAAGACTAAAAGGACCCCAGACTATACGCGAAAGACTATCTTATGAGGAAGCCCAGTAGTACGCCAGACGTTTAGAAGATGCCTAGATAGTAGCCCGTATAAATCTAAAAAAGGCCTAGAAATTAATATAACAGCAGGCGAATAAGCATAGACAAGAGCCTGACTTTACCATAGGTAATAAGGTCTGGGTTATAATAAAGAACTAAAAGACAGAGCGGCCTAGCCGTAAGCTAGACTATAAGATAGCAGGACCGTATAAGATCCTTAATAAAGAAGGTAACTGTTGGAATCACGGTGGGGGGGTTTTGGTTTCAATCGTTTTCTTCTATTTCTTCTTCTCTACTTCTATAGGTGGAATTTGATGGATCTCCTAAGCTCGCTTAGCTTACGTGATCAACCCAATTAGTTACAAGCAACGGTGTCCACTGTATTACAGAACCTTATTCCGACACTGGCAACAACTAGGGAATAAGAAAAACAAAAAGGGCACTGGTAAATGAGTCCGTAGTCCCTATTCCTATTTCTTTGCAAATTTGGTTGGTTGTACCCATGCCCCAATTAACAGTTGCTTATATTACCCTCCTTATACAGACTTGCTAATAAACAAACAATTCAAACCATAGATCTTCGGTTTGATTGATTGGATATTTTAAAGCTTTAAGCTTATTTGTTTCGTTTGGTTAATCAAACTAGTAAACGGTTTGGATAGATTTAACTATTTAGATAGATTTATATACATTTTTACGCAACGGTAAGAGGATCTAGGAGCTCTACGCTACAATCTAGTGATAGGCGTTTGGTGTTATAATGCTTACGCTAAGCTTAAAAGTCAAAAGGGAACACAATTAATTACCCCTAGTATTAACAACAGTAAGGTTTAATTCTATTAATCTAAAGCAGCAAATCTGTTAATATTAGTTACTATAATGATATCTAAACGTTATATAAGGATAGCTTACTATAGTGTGGATTAAACCTTGTCGTCGCTCTGGCGGTTCCTAAAGAAGGTCACATAACCCTAACTTTGATGCAGAGTTTTTCTATGTAAAAGATGCCCAAAAAATCAATCACCCGCTATAATGGCAGCAATATTAACCTAGCTATATAGCCAATCCTCCCTGTACATTATTGTATGTATACAAAATAGCTCTTAAAGTGGGAGATCGCGCCTCTTAATAGCGCCAAAGTTGGAGGCTAGAATTGAAAATTTGGATAAGATATTGCTCTATTTAAAAGTCAGCAAACCAAATTAAATGGCGCGATCTCCGGTTAAGTCCGAACCAGTATACAATTTCCTTATTAGGAAAAGTCATTTTCTGCGTTTAATAAAGCCGTTGCGGTTCTAGCTTTGTGTACACTATAAGGCTGCGATAATATTAGGCCGTATTTGTAAGCGATAAGGCTTAAGCATATTACTAAGCTCACTAAACAATCGTTCGCAATTATAGCTTAATGGTAGTATACTTAGTATATTAAGCGCTATTTAACTGAGGTTAGGAAACTCTATTACCATTATCCTCTAGTATAAGAATGGATTGTGAGCTAGTGGGTAATTTTCCGCTAGTGGATTAAGTTTCTTCCACTACTTATACTTATCTTCTTAATTATTAGATAAGGAAGATACTATAATAAAAGCAGTACCTATAAAGCTTCTAATGAAGTTATTAATATCAGATTGCAAAGGCTGATTCTTCTTAGAGGCTTGCTCTACTGACCATAGCTTCTTTCCTTTATACTCAAGCTAGAGCTTCTGAAAGGAAGTGTTATAGCTAGTTATCTAATCAGGCCTCTCTTTCTAGTTATTTTAGCAGAATCGCTTAAGGTTAGGGTATAGTAGGCAAGCTACGTAGTAGATAGGCGTCTAATTAAGCGCCGCGTAGTATTTTTGAAGCTTCGCCTATCCGTAATTGACATTAATTTTATAGTGGTCCTTAATTACCTCTTAATTAGGATAATCCTCTGTTATCGCCTTAGTTAATTAAGCTTTAGCTTCTTTATAGTGCCTTATTAGAAACTTTATACAAGGGATAACTTCCTATATTACGCTATTACGCCTAGCCTTGCCTCTTCCTTTAAGCTTAAGTGTAGCTTGCTAAAGCGGCTTAAGAAGCTAAATATATTGTTTAATAACGTCCTAATTATAGGAAGCAAGGCCGCCGACTTATATGTAGAGAGGGCGATTAGGAGGCTTTTAATATGGGTTTGGATTCTTTCTATATTATTAACTGGACTTAATCGTTGCGAGCTTCCTGTTCCATTTATTAATATCGTGCTGCATTATTAAGGAAATAGGGCCTTAAAGCTTAATAGCTCGTTTAAATGTTATTAAATAACTATTTTACCTGGTCTTAATGGGCTTAACGAGCTTGAGGACTTTAAAATTAGCGTGCGGTAGTATAGCATTCTCCTCTCGCTGGAAGGCATAGAACTGTTTATACTTTTATAGCGAGTAGATTGAATAGATAAAATTAATAAGAGTTCCAAGCGGGCCTTTCTTTTACCACTCCTCTAGGAACTGCTGCTCTTCCTATAGAAGTCTTAGTTTTAATTAAATTAATAGTAGGGGAATGCCTACCGTTAAGTTCTTATTACCGTTCTTAAACGCATCTTTATCAGTTCTAAATAGACTTAATTAAGCCACTAGATTGAATATATAGGTAGCGCACCGTACCTAATGTTGCTGTTTATTAAATCCGAGCTCCGCTGCGAGGAAGTTAATGCAGGCGTTATTATTATGGGCGTTATCCATGATAAACTAGCTAATTTAACTACTAAGATTATACTCAGCAATAATATTGCCAATAACGTCGTGGTAGGTATCGAAGGTTAGGGTTAGGCTTGGCGTAACCTTAGGTTATACACGACCCCCTAAGGTCCGCGATATATCGTCCAAATATTACCCCCCCCCTTAGGTGGTGGCCCCTACTTTTTAGACGCGTTTTTGAGGCCTAGGTTAGTACTAGGTTAGTATAGAGGTCCTTGTCGCGCGCCTTCGACCTTATCGTCGCCTTGACAATCCCATTTTCCAACCCTCTACTGTTTTTGTGCCCGCGCTAGCTCCTGGCTCACGCGGGGCTTCTGATTTTATATAGAAAGGCCTACTATAATTCTAATTCTATAATATAGAGCCCTCTTCTTCTCCTTCTCTATTAATATTTACGTGTTTGGTAGCTTTATTTACCTATGCCACGCTTACGCGTCTGCCCCCTTACCTCTTGCGGATATGGAGTCTCTTAGGAATCTTCTTACCCTATAGTCTATTATGGAAGCCCCCCTAGCCTCCTCCCCCTATAGCCTCCAGAACGAATTCAAGGCCCAAACAGCACGGCTGTAGGATATTTATAAGGCCCAGCGCTCGAAGAATACTATAAGGGCGTACGAGCCAAAGCAGAAAGAGTAGGAGGACTAGTATACAAGACTAGAAGGTAATACAGACAGCGCCTAGGTAACGGAAGATAAGCTTTGCTTATTTTTAGAGCAGTAAGTCGTCAATTAAGAATCGCGGGCCGCTGGCTATTAAAAACGGAAGTTAAAACGGAAAGAGATATAGAAAGATAGCAAGTAGGCAAAGAAGAGGCAGAAAATAACCGCAGGAGGGCCGCTAAGGGGAAAGGCAGCTGCAGGGGTAGCCGTAGCCGCAGGGGAGGAAGCTATAAAGGAGAAAGAGATGTGGAATAAGGAGGCCCTAGATGCCCTATTTAATAAGACCGTCTAATACTTAGTTATAAATAGCTATGTCTCCGCTATTACTAAGCTCTATATATGGCAGTTAGAAGGCAAGACTTTATAGCCGCTATAGGGGGCGAAGCTCTTAGCAGTACTAGACAGCGTCCGCCGTGATAAGGACCGGATTTAACGCGTTAACTTTATTAATTAAGGCCTATTTACAATTACTGGCGGCTACGATGTTAAAGGGCTTAAAAAGGCAATTACTTGGTACTAAGAGATGGGCTCTAAGATACCGGGTTCAGTCAAGTCTTACCTTCAAACTGTAGCTGAGCATTTATTAGGTTTGTATATTATAGTCTATATAGAGTATTTACGGCTACCGTTTTCTAACCCGTTTCTTAGGCCATACTACCGTTACCCAGGGTAAGAGTAGATGGGATGTTTAGCTTACTAACCTTGTCCTTATTAAATTAGAGAACGAAGGGCCTAAACCAGACAAGCCAGCGCTATATATAATTATGTTAATAATATAGGGGAAGCAGAATTAACACGGTAAGGTTAAGTATATAGGCTATATGCGTAATACTAACCCTATCCTCTGCCCTCTCTCTGTAATAGCCTTCTACTTCTTTAACCGCTAGGGTAAGGATGGCGCTAAGAGCTTCCCATCCTTTTAGTAGCTAGAGGACTACTATAACCTATATATCTTCCCTGGTAGTATTAAAGTACCGTAATAGCCGTTAAGCTATTATACGCAATTTAAATGGAATAAGAAGATATTCTAGGGGGTAGGAATTTACTTAAAGGAGAAGACCTATAGCGCCCGTAAGCAGAGCGTCTGGCATACTAAGCTTAGCGGTGTTAAGGAGACCCAAATTAGACGGGCTGGACGCTAGAATATAGACGCGATAATAGGAGCCTACCTTAGCTATCTACCTCGCGCGTTTATGCGGTCGATCGCCGGCTTCCCAAAGGAAGGAAAGGGCTACTTTCTCCCCTGCGCGCAAGAGGTGCTAGAGGAGGCCCTCTGCTTAAAGATATAGCCTAAGACCGATGTCTGGCTAAAATGCATGGAGACCTACCATCCAGAGAAGGCCGATAATAAGGTTGTATAGCTTAACCTTACAGGCTTAGGATTTCTACGCCTCTTTTATACGCTTAGGGTAATCCTATTATAGGACTTAGTAATCCTACGCAAGCAGTTCCCACTTTACCCCCTATAAAAGGACTCCCTCTTTGGCTGTAAGGAGTACCAGAGGTTTGCTATATAGGTAGAAAGCTCGCTAACCAGCGTAGTTACGCCGGACGAGATAATAATACGGAAATACTAGCCCGCCTATAAGGCCGTAGCTAAGCTAAGACACGAGGCCGCGATTTTAGAGATAAAGGGGGTTTAATTACGCGTGTAGACGATCTTAGAACGCCTTAGCGAGATAGAAAGGTCATCAGCATTATTCGCACCTATATAGATCTAGTAAGGGAAGACGGGTATTTAGATAGGGCCTATGGAGTCCGTACATCCGTCTTTAGACGGCCCCGTACCCGTACCTATATCCGTACCTGTACCCATGCCTGTACCCGCGTCTGTTTCTGAACGCGTCAACGGCCAGATTCCGTCTTTGGATAAACCCTCTCCTGTATATCCGACCCCTAGAGAGATACTAAGAGGTCCTTAACTATCTACTGCCGTAGAGCCTGCTTAGCCGTCTACCATAACGTCTACTATAACGTCTACTATACCCCTATAGCAGCTGCCGCAAGCTTCTACTATACCCCCACCGCAGCTGCCGCAAGCTAATGCTTAACCTCTCCCATTTATCCTTAACCCACAGGCGCCGCTAAGGAAATATAAGATGCTTTAGGGCGGTAATTCGGTGTTCCAGCTCTGGGCTAAGTGGACTTTAGGGCTAGCAGGTGGGCCGTTAATTAAAGCTCTTAATCGCTGCTGGGGGGCACACTGGCGGGTTAACGGCGAGGCTATGTTCTATAGCCGTCGCCGTAGGATAATTAAGGATATAAGACGGCGCGTAGAAGACGGTACGGCAAGAGACAAGAGACAGGCTATTAACCAGCTAGAATAGCTATAAGGCCAGCGTTCTTTGGATTGGCTTTATAAGAATATCTAACTATTAGGTGGGGGAGGGAAAGGGAGGGAAAGGCTCCGTATTAAGCAGTATATATATATATATAATACTATTTTATTATAGGACTACTGCAGTAACTAAGACGCCTTAATATAGGACTCTACTAGTAACTGAGACGTCTTAATATAGAACTACACTGCAGTAACCAAGACGCCTTAATGTAGGACTATATACTCTAGTGACCGAGACGCCTTAATGTAGGACTATACTCTAGTAACCAAGACGTCTTAATATAGGACTGCACTATAGTAACTGAGACGCCTTAATGTAGGAATAGAGCCCGTTTAGGTGTTGTAAATTTAGAGCAACATTACGCGACCGTCCAGAAGTACCGATTTAACACAAATTATGTACCTTTTCGCCCAAAATCGCGTGCGAAAGTACTCGGGGGCGGTCGCTGCGCGACCTTGTGCGGGGTTTGGGCGCGTTATTAGTAGGGGTGGCCCTAACCTCGTATTAACCCGGGTCGTAACCGCGCCAAATCAGCCCCCCCGATATGTGATAGTTATAGCCGCTATATAGGCCAAGCTGCTCTGGTAGAGTAAGCATAAAGTCTTAAATCTAGCCTTAATCGTCTAAGTAATAAATATAGATACCAGTAAAAGCTTTCTTCTTATTACGCGTTGTCCAGCTATTAAATAATATATAAAATCTCGTTATTAATCGCGCCAGTTCTTCCGTTACTACACCTTTATTGCCATTATATTTAGCGAGAACTTGATTATAAATTGCCTCATGGTTTTAGTATAGATTGGGCTTGGCGTCTTTGTTTACGGCCGCAATTAGGGCTTAAAATTTAAGTCGCTCAACTTCTCGCAAAGGGTAGTTTCCGGCGGCAATCCATAGTATAACCGCTTGTTTGAAGATATCGGAGTTGTAGGACTTAATAAGCTCATTAGCAACTACTTGCGATATATAGTAGGTTTATTAAATATGCTCTAAAACAGTTAAAGCCTTCCGCTTTTAAGACACTGTATAATTAATAGGACTATAAAAATCAACCTAATGGCCATCTATATCCTTAGTAAGGTGTCCTGCTGTAGAAGTAGTAGCTCTACCAGTTTTATATAGAGTTACCTTAATCTTATGCAGATGGCAATATTTGTATAAGAAAACGGTTGTTTTCTTACCAAATCTTTGCTAAAGCCGCCAGCCATAGGCCTATATAAAGCTTGGAGTTCTAAGGAGGTCTTAATAAGGCCGTTAATATCTCTCTACACGGTCCCAATTAAGGCCTTCATATTCGTCCTTAAGGGGGGTTGATTCTGATGAGGTATTGGAACCTTCACAGGCTTCGCTAGGCGCTATTATAGACGCATTCTCTACTGAATTAACGGGGCCAGCTTCAGTAAGATAGGAAGACATAATATAGGCAGTATAGTGATAGGAATTGGTGGGTAAAAGAGGAGATTTTAGAGGGTTAAGTTAGAAAGACGCGTTCGATGTTTATTTTCGGCGCGTATATTATATCACGATTATAGTATATTATAGAACTGCCTAAGACTCAACTATTAAGAACCCCTATATTTACTCCCCCGACCAAAAACAATACCTATATCTTATGTATCAAACGAGCAAACCAACTCAATCAAACGGGACGATATAAGGCTTGATTGACTGCTAAAATCAGGCCTCTAGGTTTGATTGTTTGTTTGATTATAAAGCAAACAAGTAAACAAACTAGCAAACGGGGTTTGTTTATCAGCAAGTCTGTCCTTATATCCTGTTCTCTTTACCCATTTGGTAACCTATGGCTTAATCGTATTCGTGTCGTTTCTGGGGGCTTTGGCTGCTGAAATTGCTAAAGCTGCTACGGTTGTGGCTGTTTAGGAGGTCTTATATATGCAAAGTACTAGGGGTACTTAGGAAACCTATTTGAATTCTTAAGAAGGTTAAGATCTTTATCTGCGTAGAGCTTAGTTAAATTGGTGATCTCCCTTCTAAAGCTTCCTTGTAGGGCGAGCTGGTCTATGGCTTGGGTAATTTGGGTTGGAGTCGGGGTTGGAGTTGCCTGAGTTGATAGGGTATTTAATGGCTGAATAATTTGAACGGGGGCAGTCGATAGTGATGGTAGAGCTGGGGTAGGATCGTCGGTAAGGTCATCGGTAGGGTCATCGGTAGGGTCGTCGGTAGGGCCGTCGGTAGGGCCGTCGGTAGGGTCGTCAGTGGGGTCGTCGGTAGGGTCGTCGGTAGGCCATTTTGAGGGAGTTGGTTTGTGAATAGTTCCTAAAAGGCCGTCTGCAATTGACTTCCTTGCCTCCTTCCGTACGTATACTCTATTTTCACGGAGGTAATCCCTGATCTTCTTTAATCGATCCTTGCTAAGGTTATTAAGTATATCCCTTGTAAACGACTCAAAATCGTTAATAAAGCTCTCCCATAAGTCGAATCCCTTCCATCCCTTCTCCTTGTATATCGATAAACGCCAATTAACGAATGCTTTAACTTCCTTAATATCGGTTACAGTCGCGTTAATTCCGGTCTCCCATTTTTCGGTATCCATCGCGGAGGTAGCCATCTTTTGGTTCCGCAGTTAATTTGATTTAACAGTTAGACTAGAAGCATGGAAATAACCACAAACTAATTATTCTGAAGGCGTAATGGACGCAGGTTAGAAGCGCGAGTAACCTTATAAACTGGCCTTTGGGCTTAGCAAGCAATACCTTAATTCTTAGCCTTTAACAAGAGGTCTAGAGAATCAGACAGTGCCTCTCTTCGTTATACCTTGCTGATCTGTGCGGCACTGATCAGTGTTGGAATCACGGTGGGGGGTTTTGGTTTCAATCGTTTTCTTCTCTCTACTTCTATAGGTGGAATTTGATGGATCTCCTGAGCTCGCTTAGCTCACGTGATCAACCCAATTAGTTACAAGCAACGGTGTCCACTGTATCACAGAACCTTATTCCGACAGTAACTTATACAAGGTTAAACTCCCAGACTCAATTAAAGTCTACCCTATTTTCTTACTAGACAAGCTATAAAAAGCTACAAGTAACCCACTACCTAGATAAAAGAATAAGCCTCCACTGCCGATTTAAGTTAATAGCGACAACGAATGGGAAGTTAATGAAATACTAGCCTATAAACTAGTACAAGGAACGCTAAAATACCGTATTTAATGGAAAGGTTATGATCCAGACCCAACCTGGTACCCCACCTAGAACTTTATAGGTTGCCCCCAAAAGCTTAAAGAATTCCATAACTAATACCCTAACGAGCCAGGATCCCCAAAGTACTTGGATGAGTGGATGGAGTGCTGGTATAGCAAAAATAATAGGCTACCTGTCAAGCATAAAGATAAGAATACCCCACGGACGTACAAAGCCTAAGGGCGGGCTTTTTTAAAGGGGGGGGTAATGTTACGGCGCTGGTAGAAAACGGTGGATTGTGGCGGACAATTGCAGACAGTTTCTTACTGTTCCAGACAGTCGCAGTCACGTGACCAGACGACTGTATAAAACCTCGAGCGGCGCTACCCTTTTTTCTCTTTTCCTTTCTCTAGCTTTGGATCCTCGTTTATAGACTACCAATTGTACAGGCTAGCGCGTCCCTCTTGCCGTGCTCGTGCCTCGATTGACTAAGTCGTTAACACTAATACTAGTTTAATTTTAACTACTTATATAATATAGATTGTTACGGCACTATTATAGACCCTAGTTAGGGGCTTAGCCAAGCCTTAGCGCTATATATATAGATATATCCTTTCCTTAACCTTCTTCTAATCCTTATCTTAGAATTTTAGTTTATTAGCTATTAATAGATCCTTATTTTTTTTAACTAAGCCTTTATACAGATCTTAAAACAAGTCTCCTTAATTTATAAATATATATTATATATTATTACTTAATATCTAATTTAGATCCCTATTGGGCCTACGCGGATTACTCTTTATATATATATAGAGAGAAACTATATTTAAGAAAACCCCGTAATTTATCTCCCCGCCTTTATATAAATATATACTAACTTTAAATATAATAGATTATAAGTTTAAATTCTATTAATATTGTCCTTTATTAGGAATTAAGAAATATAATTATCTTATAACAAAGCCTTGTAGGAAATACTACGGTAGACTTACTAATATGCTAGGTATATAGGTAAATAAGAAGTTAATAACGTAATAAACAGATAATAATTAGTGGAGTAGTTACCTAATAGATTAACTCTAATTGTATTTTAAGATTTACTATAAAGAAAGGAACTATCTAGGTAGGGACTATGGTCCTTTAAATATATATTTATACTTTTAAGTAAGTTGCTACTTTATCTGCTCTACCTACTCTATATACTCTATTATAGATCTTATAGTATAGTGGTGTAAAATGTCCCATGCTTAGTGTCTTGGCATTTTCCTGTATTTATAGAGCCTTCGGCTTCTCTCCTCCTTAGATATTAGGACTCTACCAGTTTATAGAATATATTATTTTTTTCTCTTCTTACTGACTGCTTTACTGATTACTTCTAACTAATTATAACTAACCGACTAACTGATAGACAGATAGACTGACTGATAGTACAGTGACTTTTATCTAAGGGACACTGTACCCTTTTATATTTTGGCATTCTACGTGGGGATGACGGCAAGCTCTTTAGATTAGAAGTCTAGTGCTATATATATATAAGACACGCAAGAATATATTACGACTATAGAAGAACGACCAGCTATAAAAGAACAGCTAGCTGCAGAAGAATAACCAGCCAGATAGACGAGATAGTAGTTGTCAAAAATGAGACGAGTGGTCGTCACGTGTCGTCACGTGTCGCCGCGGCACTAGCGTGGCAAGGAGCCTTAAGCTCCTCGCCCTCCCCTAATTAAGAATAAAGCTATTAACCAACATCACTATAACCCTACTCGAGTAGTCGTTATTGGTAAGTTACCCTGTGTGACTAACACTGATTAGTGGTTGAACATATAGTTAACCACAGAGCAGCTAGGTTATTAACAGAAGAGATAGTCTTATGTAGGGGTTCCCGGCGATACTATGCTACCTTAGGCTTGCGGAAAACCAGTAATAGAAGTGTCACTAAATACTAGGAGATACTAAGTTACGTCTATCACGCAGAACAATCGCGTTTACGAAGATTTGGTTAAGTACTTTAGGTTAGAAGTGTTACTAAACCTAGGGTCCTAAGTCAACGTCCAAAACACGTTGACTACGCCTTAAATTGCCTACCTTTTGACAGCAAACCTACGAGATCCTACAAAGCCGAAAATCCTACCTACCTTTAATGTACGACACCCCGTCGATTCTACTCCTATTATAGCGTTAACCTACCCAAAGAAGTATAAGAACAACATTAACCCAGAGACATAGGATAAAGACATTAACCCTGTAAACGCCGAGTAACAGGACCTGAACGGATTCTTACTATACTGCATAGCATAATACACAGACAGCGAATACAATAATACTATGCTATGGTATTGCATAAAGGAGGACTTTATTGGATGGATAAAGGAAACATGGGCCCTTGCGAAGAAGAATATTATATAAGACTTCCGTAACTTCCTTTGGGAGAACGGAGTATTTGTCCCTATGGATGGAGACACTATTAGAGACAATATTTAGGAGCAAGTTATTAACGTAAAAGAAGAGCACAAATGGACTCCATAAGAGATTAAGCACCAACTATGTAATATAAAGAAGCTTAACTTATGATAGAATCCAAATAATATACTAATAGAGACACGTTCTAATTCCATTACTCTAGGCACGAGTTCTTATATGCTGTACCTATCGCTCCCACCAATTTAACCCGCAACTTTAACTACTGCCCCCTAAGAGCAAGCGCAAGACCCCCTTGCTTTGCGATTTAATAACCTTTAAACTCTGCTATAGGAAGATTAGGTACCACGCCGTGTTCTATTAAGCTCTATATCTCCACTGCAGCCTATAAAACAATCCCTACCTTAATCTCTAATGCAATTTTAACATGGCCTAATACCGCTTAGAGGCACCTTAAAAATGCTTACAAAGCTTATGAAACTCTATTCGGACTAGGAGAAGAGGTTTAGCGGGGAACTATATAATATCCTTAATTCAAAGCTATGCATCTTCTACAACTGTTGCTAGAAGGTTGGACTGGAACCTAACCAATATTATAACGCTTATTCCATTATGCTTAAGGGCCGCGCCAGTACCTTCTATTATGATTATTTAGTAGGAAAAGGATACGATTTTAACCAAATAATATATAAGACAAGATGCCACTTTAAAACAGAAGAGAATAAGCAGCAGTATATATTGGAGTGGAGAGAGACTACCTTCCTAAGAATTATTGCTATAAACCCAGATGCCTCTTAACTTAACTGTCTTTAAAAGCTCTTTAATTGACTTTAGATAATTTAGTATGGTTTATCCAAATTATATTAAGAGGACTTTAGCCTACGCGATTAAGTTATTAGCGTATGCCGAGGTGTTAAAGAATGTAACCTTACCCTCTTTAATCCTGCAAATACTTATAAAGGAGTGTGTGCTTAATTAAGATCCTCTATTAGCACCGCTCTGTGCTCTTAAAAAGTATAGCAATTTAACGCCTAACCCTAACCTACTTTGATCGACCCAACTAACCAATATGATTATAACTGGACTAATTAAATATATAGTGGCCGGGGTAGGGGATATAGCAGAGGGTATAATTAACGTTAACTATAAAACAACCGTGGAGGTCCTTATAGAGGTTTATTTTAAAACAATTGACAGAAGAAATGCTATGTTTGTAAGAAGCCAAATTGCTAGTTAACTAGACACCCTCTTAATAGATAAAAGGAGGTATATAATAAGTTTCGCCAGAGCGCATAAAATATTGGAAATTGTAAGGTTACTATAGCCTACTTCTAAAGCTTCCTGGTTCAATATAAAGGCGAAGAAGATCTTAAGGGTGAGGTTAATGAGGCCGAACAGCTTCTTATGGATATGGAAATTGAGGACTACCCTCCCAACCAATACTTTACTGAGTATAGTAAGGTAGATAGTATATAAACCGTTACTGTTCTTAATAACCAATCTACGCTCTATACTATTACAAAGTTAGACATCTTTAATGAGCTAAAGGAGAGTTCTACATTCTCCTTTAATAATAGATACTTGGCAAACGTCTTCTATAGTATTATACCAGATACTAGAGCCGCAGGAGTATCTATAGTAGGAGAACCTTAAGTTTGAGCTCTTTAGCAGCTTAATAGCTCTGTTTAGATTAACAATTAACGGCAGGCTAATATATAATTCGTTTTAGCAAGGGTACTATAATCTCTCTCAGCATAATTAAGGTTAAAACCCCCTTAGGGTATATCACTTTCTACATTATTCCCGCGAACACCCTATTTCTATTTTGTATTGGAGATATAGATAAATTAGGCGTTAAACTTAATAACCTTAAGAATATGCTTATTTAGGGAGATAATTGGGTGCCCGTTGTGCGCAAATAGGGTTACCCCTAGTTACTCCTTTATTAACTAAAAAAGAGCGTTGCTTAGAGCCACTTAACCGAGTTAGAGCTATATTAACTATACTGTTGTTTTAGCCACCTATCTATTTACTGATTGCTTAGGGTTCTTTAGCGAGCAGGCTATAAAGTTAAGGTTAAGGCAATTAAGCATCTTATAAAGTACTACTATTACTGCTAAATAAACCAGAAGTCCCCTAGCCGATTTAAGTTCACCCTTAAAAATAACTACAACTTCAACTTCTATATTATTATTAATATTATATATCTCAGTGGTAAGCTAGTACTCTAAGTTGTTAATCTCTTAACTTTCTTCCAAGCCGCACGTTTCCTAAAGGATATGTCAGCTAGGAACGTATGGGATACTCTTTAATTATACTAGATTAATATCTACCTAGGACCCCCTAATTGAGTTATTTATAATGTAGGAAGGAACTTCTTATCTATAAAGTTTTGGCAATAGGCGAAGGCAATGGAAATTAAGGTCAAGGAAGTCCCTATTAAGGCACATAATAGTGTTAGAAAAGTAGAATGATATCACACGCCATTATAATAAGTATATAAGATTATTTCTTTGGAACTAGAGGGTGCTAGTAAAGAGCTTATCTTACAGATGGCTATTAAGGCTGTTAATAATTCCGCTAGCCTAGATGGGCTCGTACCTATATTACTAGTCTTTAGTGCCTACCCTTAAATAACTAACAATTCTCCACTATCCCTATCCGTTATATAATGAGTGGAGGCTATTTACAAAGCAATAAAAGAGGTGTGACGTCTCTACGCTACGCGCTAGGTTAACGACACACTAGGAATAAGAAATGGCCTAAATACCTTAACTATACTTGATCTGCCACTCCAATTTAAAGTACGCGTATGGTATAAAAAGGGAGGATAGTCAGGCCTATATAAACTCATTGTAATTAATGGTTAGACTTATACTCTTTAGATGCCCTATAGACCCACTTAATTCCGCTTAACCGTTGTTAAGCCCTACTATAGAAACGACAGTTCTGAGCCTTTATAGGATGCCCTAGAGGATACCCCAGAGGAGAACTACAATTAACATACTCTAGAAGGCGACTATGATCCTAATGCAATTATAGCAGATATGCCGCAACTACGACGCGGTAGAGGTCGCCTGAAGGGATTATGAAATTGCCAACACCTTGTTAATTTTAAAGAGCAATTCGTTACCGCTATTAAGAGTGGAGAAGAGTTATTAATGGCCTTTATAACAGTTAAAGAGAAGGCTGACTTTGAGCTCGCAAAATAGCTTTAAAAGGAAGGCTATATTATAACTCTAGGAGCTCCTTTCCAAGCATCTAATAAGCAGGAGATTAACGGTCTCATTATAAGAGGAGTCTTTAAATTTAAGAAGTATGACCCTACTAAGTTCAATAGAGTTCGCATCTTTAAGTTAAGAATAGTTAATAAGATTAAGGGCAAAGCTACTAACACCCTATTTAAGAAGTCAAGACTGGTTATTTAAGGTTATAATAATAACGGTAAGGAAGTAATTCTTACGCAATCCCCTATAATTCAACGAGCTAGTTAGCGAGTTATTATTACGCTAGCTCCCTCCTTAATGAAGAATAGAATAGTGGTTTATTTATAAGATATCACTTAGGCCTATACCTAATTAGAGACGCGCCTTTAGCGCTTAATACTAGCATACCTTCTAGAGCAAATTCGCTACTAATATCCCAAAGATATAATCATGGTTGTACTTAAGCCATTATATAGAATCGCAGAGGCAGGAACTTATTAGTAGGCTACTTATAGTAAGCACCATAAAGAGAAGCTCTTAATGACTACTTCTATATTTAATCCCTGCTTCCTTATTATAACTATGGGAACTCCATTTGGAATCATTGGCATACAAACCGATGATATAATTATCTTAGGAGACGACCAATTCTCAGCTCTTAAAGAAGATGAGCTAGTAAAGGCAAATCTTATAGTAAAGCCAAAGGAAAAGCTTAATTTAACAACACCATTACTTTTTAATGGATGCATCCTCTCCCTAAACAAGGATTCTATTGCTTTACGCCAGAAGGGTTAAGGCAAGAAGATTAACGTTATTAATATTAATTCCCTAAAGCAAGGATATGTAGAGCAACGCGCTTGTGGAGCTTATGTTACTTCTATCTATCAACCCAAGGCTTTATTTAATCTCTCTATTGCCACCTAACACTAGGAACCAACTAAGGATGACGTTCTTGCCCTAAATAAATATCTTTTCTAGCAAATAAACCATCTCAATTGGGGACTACTCTATATGCCTATTAATCTTCCTACCGCTAAGCTCTTTGTATTTGTTAATGGATCATTTATAAATAACAAAGACTTTAGCTCCTAGTTAAGATATAAGATTATTATCGCAAATAAATCTACTGGAGAAAATAACTTTATAATCCACGGCAATTTTATCTATTAGAGCTTAACTAAGAGCAAGTACGTTACTTAAAGCGTTCTAGCGTCAGAGATATATAGAATGGTTAACGGAGTTAATATAGCAATTGCAATTGGAACTACCCTAAAGATAATTATAGATTGACTCGAACTTCCTATTATCCCTATAATCGTGTGTACCAACTTATACTCCCTCTATAAGTGCTTAGTTAAGCTTGGTACTACAAAGGAGAAGCGCCTTATAATCGATATTATGGCACTTTGTTAATCCTATAAACGGCAAAAACTCTTTAAGATTTAATGGATTAATGGCTAAGACAACCCAGTAGATGTAATGATAAAGGCAAACCCAAATAAGGCTCTAGAGACGTTTATTAACACGAACACTCTATATATACGAGTTAAAGGTTAGGTTAAAAGGGAGTAGGATTCCACCGCAACTGTCTAACGAATTCCACCGTAACTGTCCACTAAGTTCCACCGTAACTGTCTACCAAGTTCTACTGTAATCTGCGGACCCTTACTTTAGCTAGCTAATCAGGATTTTCCATCCCCGGGATGGAAAATTACTATTGGCTCGCTTACGACTAGCGCCTTAGCGATACCTTTGTATTCGCGTTAACCCCTAATGGCCTTCCTCTTCTCTTCTCCCTCTTCTTCTTCTTCTCTTCAGCTTAGTGTCTTTATATAATTTCGTTACTTGTATATAGATGGCAACCACAAAAGAAGAGTTGCCAGTGTTGGGAATGAGACGAGTGGTCGTCACGTGTCGTCACGTGTCGCCGCGGCACTAGCGTGGCGAGGAGCCTTAAGCTCCTCGCCCTCCCCTAATCAAGAATAAAGCTATTAACCAACATCACTATAACCCTACTCAAGTAGTCGTTATTGGTAAGTCACCCTGTGTGACCAACAGTAGTAGAGAACTAGGTAGTATTAGACAGTAAGGGGAACTAGGTAGACCCTAAATAGAAAGACTGTGGAAAAGAAAGGACAGCTAGACTTAATGCATAGGCCAAGGAGTGGCAAAGGTCTTAGAAAGTTATGTGTAAGGATGTTAAGTAAACCAGTAAGCCAATTAGATAACTTTAACCTATGGCTGGAGGTACCTAATATTTCTACTGCCTACGCACGGACATAGCTAGAGCTTTGTTAAGGATGTAGAGATAATAAGCTAAGGACCAATTAATTAAATAGAAACGAGACTTAAGGGATCTAGCGGCAGAGGAAGTTAGTACTACCCTTTAAGAATAGAGATAATACTGAGTAAGGTTGCAAGCATATAAGATCGGGTCTCTTCTTAAAAGCCTCCTGTTCTGGCTTAGCTTTATCCTCTTTTAAGTTATCTGGATTGTGTTAGCAGCGGCTCTAGAGGTGTTCTGTAAAGAAGTAGATATAGGTAAAAGCCTAAGGCCTAGTAGCACCCTACCGCGCAGAGTAATAATAGGCTAAAATAGACGGATATATTAAGACCTGGTGGTGGTAGAAGATGGAGATTCCGTGCTCTCTTAGGGAGACTCCCCCTTAGATGTTAAGAAGTAGGTGCCTTCTGTTACAGATATAGCTGTATAAGTAGACCTACCGCAGCGTTTACCCGTTAAGGTCCCATTAGGATAGTTATCTGGGACCAGCGTGGTTTTCAATATCAATACTGCCAATAATATTGATCAATATTGTTACTAATCAATATTGGCGAGTATTGGCGAGTATTGGCGATATTTGTAATATTTGCAGATCTTCTTGGCACCCCTTCAA
>Ga0307507_10002202_pt1 | contig 41707 bp, 38 predicted proteins | sample 7_EM_MG_FD_207223 | JGI IMG/M metagenome (GOLD analysis project Ga0307507, IMG submission 207223) | Populus trichocarpa ectomycorrhiza microbial communities from riparian zone in the Pacific Northwest, United States - 7_EM | ecosystem: Host-associated > Plants > Roots > Unclassified | place... | reverse complement strand
CCAGACTCATAAACAGGGGTGCCAATCGTGATAATACAGTCCTAGAACCATTCTATGGCGTCAATGGACAATTGGTTCCTGGCTTTCCGAGAACTCTAGGAGATGCTAAGAGACTCAATGGTAAGTGCCTACGCTTTTCAGAAGGGAGATCTGATCTAATCAAGTCATATAGGCAACAATGTGAATCCCCTCCTCTTATCTTTGGGCTTGCCGTTATCTGCCTCAGGGCCAGTTCGCAAGGCCCGCTTTTTCAACTATGTCGGACTAGTTTATTTGGGATAAGGTATTGGGACATTTTGGTATTAATTGGTGCTGTCCTGACACCAATGTGTTAGCATGCTTTATGAACTGGCCAGCAGTGCCAATTATGTCTCTTGTTTTATGGGTGTCTCCAAAGTACGTTTCCGGATGTTGCTAGGGTGTATTATTTTAGTAAAGTCTATGGCTCTATGCACACTTTTAAATTTTAATCAATGATTTCCCACGTGCCTCAAAGTTGCTTCTCTTACCGTATCTTATCGTGACGAACGCTACTTGTGAATGATTTCCTCCTACCCTAACTATCCGACCCTTAATACTTATATTTCAACTATCGCAAGAACATGAATCTCGAGTGTTCTCAAATGCCTGGGGGGCGACTTCAAAAGGCTCCTGATTGGACCGGAATGCTCGATTAGCCTGTTGAGGGTGGCGAGATCCCACGGCGGTCGCCCTATAGAGCGAGAGAGTTATTTGGGGGGGTAGAGGTTAGGATTGCAAGCGAAGCCAGGGGACGGCCTGGAAGGATGCAAGAGAGCCGGGAGAAGGCGGTGGAGAGTGAGTGATTCTTAATGATTTGATCTCTGGCTCTATCTGTTCCCGGGTCTTGTTCTGCCTCAATTGGTGGCAAGCTGAGGCGCATTCCGTAATCAAAAGGAGCATTTGTTATTAATCATATACCTAACAAGATTACAAAACACCCAACAGGAGTGGGATGTGGCGGGTCTAAGTTTGGCGGGTTTCGATTTTCCATCTGCATTCCGAGTGATGGATAAAGTGGTCTGCTGCGGCTTGGTATCAAACCGTGCAGGTGCTGCTTAGTCAGCCAACACACGATCCTCATTAAATTTCATAGAAATGGCCAAACAGCAACACTGTCTTCGGCGGCCAAGGCAGCACATAAGTTAATAGCCAAACGTCTTCTCCATCAGGCGGAACCGACTCCAGGACGTCGGATAACCTTAATAATAGGGACCTCTTTTTGCCTGCCGACCGCAACTAAATTTACTAATCGATGGTATAACTTTCACCTGCTCAAGTCAGCCCTGACGCAGCAGCCCTATATGGCCCAACTCCCGTATCTTACCTTACGATGGCCTATCACGTAGAAGTAGTGAGGGTACTGATAGCCAAACAAGATTCTAAGATCAGTCCTCTGGACAGGAGGCCAGACCCTACTTCTTTTGGCTTCTAACAATGGAATGCCGATCTTGTCCTGGCTTGCGGTACGATGAACCCAAACATGGGGGACAGGGTTTCTAACAACACACTACAATTGTCTGCTACTCGCTATTGATACGAGGCAGTGTCGAAGTTGCTACAAGAATGGGGAGATCTTGATGCCAACTCGGAAAAACCTGACACGTTGCAGAGGCTTGCAATTGCTGTTGCTTGCCCACTCGCTAGAATTGTGGGTCCGATGAGGAATTGGAGTCGGGCCGCCAGTCGGTGGCTCTCGCGCTTCTCCCGTTCCACATGTCGTCCCACCATCTCCGTAGCCAGCTTCAAGCTTTGTCTATCCCAGCTTCTTTTTTCCGTTGGTCAGGTTCTTGAGTCCCTGTATGTCACTCTCGGGCTCTCTACGGTACATACTACAACAGGGCCCTTAGCTTTGAAAACCGTTACCCTACACTGGACTCGGTGAGTTTGGTCGGCACTTTCTATCATGTTCTATGCTTTATTACAGAAATACCCAATACTAGAATTGTCGTTCTTTCTTTCTACGACCCTTCTTTTTCTAGCTTGTCTTGTCATCCAACCTTGCTAGATTATGCAGATCCCTAGCACTGGGAATGAAGCATGGGGCAAAATAGCGTGATATTTTACTATTAGCTCCCTCGCGGATGTGGGCCCACTATAGCCCATGGAGCATAGTCGTCCCCCTAGGCCCTCAGTTTAAGACGCAGCGTCAAACTTATTTCTTTCGAGAACTAGTACGAGGGACAACGCTTCCCATAGGAGGCAGTGGTTGTTTCGCTAGTCAACCTCAATCACCTATCATTAACTGCACTGGAGTGTGAGTGTTGGGGGATACTTTCTCGCACAAGCGGTGGAGGACTTCATGTCGGAATCAAAGAAAATCCGGATTAGACGCTTCTTGTAGAACTAACTATGTTCTACCCCTAGATTGTAATCGCTGCAGTAAAATGAAAGTCTACTTATGAACCCTGACAAATGCAAGGGGAATTGACTAATCATTGGACTATGTCCCACAGTCGCTTATCTTCTCTATTTTGTATGTTGAGAAATAAGACCTAAAGGAGAGAGCTTTCTAGACTTTTTTTGTGAAAACAAACCAGACGACTTCAAATTCCAGCTCAGATTCTTACAGAAATCCCTTTAATGATTATTTTGTAGGCTAGCCTAAACTAACTGCTCATTGTCTTTGTTGTGGGTACTTGTCGGTGTGCAAGGATAGGGACCAATTAGCTGCAATAGCAAGCGCTCATAACTTCTTGACAGAGTTCGTACCTTTATAAAGGCTTTATTGGAAGCTGATGAGCACGGTTTCTTTGCTGTAAAGCCTGGCACAAACCACACCTGTTGGAAATGCTGCTCGGCATGCTAGAGTTTCTTTAATTTAATGAAATCACGGAGGTTAACAAAATGTCTCACCGACGAACGGACAGTTAAAGGAGAGCATGGAGGCAACGGAAATGATAGAAGAACAAGATTTGGATGTTAGCATCAAAGGCGGGAGGAAAGAGGAATTCTTTGTGGTGCGATTCTTTTGTTCAGGGGTAACGCAGAATGTTTCTTTTCTTTGGTTCCTTTGAGGGATAGACAAGGTGATGAGGATACATGTGTGGAAGAAAGTAGACACGAGTGGTGATTGTTAGAAGGCTGAAGATAATCTTTTGTTTTCCATATATACTCCTATCATTACCGTCAGTTTAGCAAGCAAGCGAGTACTGCGAATAGACCTAAGTTGCTCGCTATCGTTATCCTCTTCCCTCTCTTGCCCTTTCGGTGCGATATTTCCTCTTATTTTGAAAAACACCCACACCCGGGGGCGAAAATATAACGGGTAAAAACTCTCCGAGATTTGACTCCCGCAACTCAGGGGCTCGACTTCCCAACCCAAACACTTGACCGAGCTCCCTTCACTCAACTCTCTTCAATGGCGAATATTCAGGAAGAACCTCAGGCTCCCAATGGGCAACCTAATTGGGAAATCTTTTCGCAAGGCCTCCGGGAATTTGCTGCGCAAGCCGCTCTAATACCAAATGTTCCTGCCATCAAACAAGGAGATCGAATTCTACTAGTTCTGGATCAATTCCCACGGGACATAGAGACCCTTCAGGGAGTACAAGCTACCCTTCAGGAAAAAGTGGATACCATCCTGGATCAACAGGCGACCTTTCAGCAACAACAGGAGACCTTTCGGAAAGAACAGGAGACCTCTCGGCAACAACAGGAGACCTTTCGAAAAGAACAAGCAACCTTTCAACAAGCACAAGCGACTTTTCACCAAAAACAAGCTATCCTCCAGGAAGGACATGATACTCTTCAGCAACGGCTAACCCCCCTCGAGGAACGACATGCTGGCTTTGACCAACGACAGAATGCTTTTGACCAAAGACAGGATGCTTTTGACCAAAGACAGAATACTTTTGACCAACAACAGGCCTCCCTGCGGGTGGAGGTAGGGCAGCTTCGAAGTGAGATTTCCCGCCAGTAAGTCCCCAGTATATCCTCCTCATCTCTCAAGTGACGAATATTGAAACTGGTCCCAGGGAAAAGAACAATATCGCCCGGGCCGTCAATCGTAGTGCAATTCTCCACTGCTCAACCTTAGAACCATTCTATCGGGTGGATGGGCAATTGGTTCCTGGCTTTCCGGCAACCCTAGGAGATGCAAAGAGACTTATTCGTAAGTGTCTAAGCCTGTACGAAGAGAAATTTAGTCTGAACTGGGCGCAGTGGTTGACGAGCTTACTTACCTCCTTTCGGCTTTGGGTCTGAGCACGGTTGGGCCGGTGTCAACTCTTAAGACCCGCTTCCTCAAGTTCATTGGGGTGCTTCATGAGGAATAAAGTGTTGGGACATCCTGACGTTAATTGATGCTGTATTCGCACTAGCGTATTTGTATGCTTCATGAATTGGCAAGCAGTGCGACTTAAGTTATGCCTCTTGTTCCACGTGCCCTCTTATGATAGTTTGTATGTGTTTCTATGATACGGGCATGCTGTTTTCTTGAAGTCTATCGACTTTTTTAATAAATGTTTTTTGTCTTTTATGAGACTCATAAGCAATTCATTAAGCCCCTTGGGCTACCCATTAGTCTATGTTCCCAAATGTCCAGCCCGTCCGCTCACTACTCCAGATACTCATAGTCGGACTGCTGTTATTACTAAGGGACTCCTCCATACCCTCAACTGGGCTAAGGTCGGGAGTGTTAAGTATACCTGGAACTGTGATAGCATCAAAATTCCAAATGATTTCTTGTGATGCGAAATCTTCAAGTGGAATTGACATACTAGATAGAGATTGTAGAAATGTGGAATCAAGATATGGAAAATAGGTGAAGTCAAACTTGGTAGTGAATTACTGTATTAAACGGATCTTGCAATTTTTATCTAATACTATCTTATATTTTAAAAAATTGGTGACCTTACACCTTTTTTATTGTCTGTATCTGATAGCACCTTAATTTATTTCCTCCCTTCATAATTCAATCCTATCTATGAAAACCGTATGGGCATTTAGACTCCGCAATTATCTAATACACTAGGCAAGTTGATATTAGACTCGGGTATCATTATCGTCCACGCGGACCCACCTTTACCCACTGTTTCCAGTCTTTTATTGACATCACCGGTATTCACCGACAGTCCCCCGCTGTCCCCACCATCTCCCGCGCTCCCTTGCAATCCCCCACTATCCCCCACTGTCATCTGCCATCCCTCGCATTTCTTCGTAGCACTGTTGTTGTCTACTACAGTCACCGATCGTCACTCACAGTCCCCTACCGTCCCCCGCCGTTGACTATAATTCCCACAACACACCGGGAGTCTTCACACACACCTTGCATATTAGTCTCTCACATTGCCAGTCCCGTCGTCCTTGCTACCGACCGCCATCTTTACATTTTGCAGACGAGGGTTGGAAATCTTTTGTCGTCGAGCCCGGCCCAGGGCCCCCGGCAGCCCGGCCAATAGGCCCTATCGGGCCCCTGGACCGTTGGGAACACTGAGGGGCTGCCCGGAAAGAGGAGGGAAAGTGGCGGGAGGTAGGGAACTGCATGAGTGATGTTTCATGAACTTGGCCCTACCCCTCTATACGATACTAGCATTGCAAGAACCAAACAAACTAGCGGAAAGAATGAAATAGTGCACAAAAGCTCGAAATTTAAACTGCGAAAACGTCTCTTGCTGGAGGATGAACTCGCGAATTTTATCTTCTAGTTCAAATACTGGTGTTGTAATGGCAGCTTTCGCCGGGATTCCGTTCCCGAAGCTCTACAAGGGAATTAGGCCATTGACCCTACCCCTCAATTCGATAGGACGGGAAGAACACCTATTGAGGGAGGCACCATATGCGAAGCCTAAACTAAGCGGGTTTAGGGCCAGGCCACATATCCAGAGTGATGGATAAATGAAGTAGAGTGCCCAAGCGAAAGGAATGTGTTAGTTACCCAGTAGAAAGGATAGTAGGGGATCGTAGCTGATTAGTAGAACCCACCATGTCCCGCAGGACCCCCAGATCTACAGTCCATCCAATCCTGCCGTAAGGGGGGGGAAACGATTGGGCTATTGGGCCGAGTGATGCTGATTCAGTCGGAGCCGTGGGGGTGTGTCAAACTCATCCTCTCACAAACATTTCAAAAGCAGGCTACCCATTGCTCTAGTAGTCAGTGGCCCGCCCCACAAAAATTTCAGGCAAACAAAAGTTCGAGAAATTTTTGCAATCTCCCGTTGTGAACCCCTTAGTTTTAGCTCTCCCAACCATGATGCTTTTTTATTGAATCTCTCTAATACACTTATAGCTATAGATTTAATTGTCTACCCGTGGACATTGACAACAGAAAACAAAGTACAAATGGCGCTTGGCCAAAGGGGTCTCCCACAAATTAGATACTACAAACTCTGAAAAAGACAAAGGATCTCGAGGTACAACATAATTGAACGCATACAAAGCCCTGGAGGAATTGGAATATATAGAAGAAAAGAAGAAAAATAAAATGAAAAGCTTTTGGCCAAAGGGGTGGATAGAGCTTTTGCTGTGTATCAGTAATAGTAGCAACGCTTCTCCCGACTAGGAACCATCTTCAGCCCCCTAGCTCTCGCATCCTGCCCCGGCATCCCTCCGATCGCTGGCTACTCCTGGCGCCCTGGCTTGACAACTAGCCTAATGAACGGAAACCTTTTCTTCATCAAGTCTCCGCTCTTCCTAGAGCCATGAGAGTTAGAGCGGCGCCGATTCTCATCATCATAGTCTTCTTCGCTCTCATCTTCGGTATCCTCGCTTTCGTCACTCTCCTCCGACTCATCACTTTCCTCACTCCTCTCACTATCCCATTCCCCCCTTTCCTTATCACTCTCCGCCAAACCCATATCAGCTTTCCACCCCTTCTGACCCCAGACGACACTTTGATACCTCTCCCTCAACTGCTTGCAAATCGATTTATTCTTGGCAATCTCCAGAAGTATAATATCCTTGAGATTTTGGGCCAGCTCTCCGTACTCCGGAGCCCGATGCTTGAACCATCTAACTCCCCTCGCCGCAACCCTAATCCTCCAGACTCTCAGCTCTACTTCCGCCGCCTTCTCCCGCTCATTCTCGTTCATGAAAAAACCCCTCTCTCGTTTTGCATAGATCTCTGTGACGGTGTCAGCAATTAGCTTCGCACTAAGGGCCAGTTTTTCTAGACGGAGCCTATGGGCACGCAGGCTGCGTTTGAATGCGCGGCTCTGTTTTTGCCGCTCCTTTGGCTCCCTGTTCTTTTTTTCGTAGGGTCTAGAGCGCAAGGAGGTAAGAGTTCCCTCCAAATTTTTGAGCGACTGAGGTTTCGCCTTGAGCCTCTTTTTTTCAATAACTGCAGCTTCCGCCCAGATGAATTCGTGGTCCTGGAGATTGTGGGTATAAGTGCTTGGGACGGCGGGATACAGCCCTGTGGGCCAAGGATGTGCGGTGTGGCGGGGGTAGCCTGTACAAGAGTTAGTCTACTCATTTATCGAATAGTTCACTATCAAAGAAGGCAGGCATTGCTCTCTAGAACATACTCTTTACATGTCCGTCCAACCGATCCTTGAGAAATTTTCCCAAGTCCATGTTAAAAGTAGAAACATCTGGTGTAAGAAGGTTATCATTTTTAGAATCCGCGGGCGCTAAATCATTTGGACTGGAATCTATTGGATGGCTGGCGCAGGACTCCACTCCATCCCCCGAAGTGTCCATCTCCTCAAAGGCTTGAGAGATCCCGCCCCACGAAATTTCCGATTTGGTCTCCGAAGGCTCACCCCCGGAGACCCCGTAATCATTGATCTCTGGGGGTTCGGCGGACGATAGGCTGGTAATTGGCTCTGGTGCAGAAGAAGGTGGAGGAGAGCAGCTAGTGTCCGCGCTAGATTGCATGCCGCGAGACATACTCCGGGTCGTCCTTCGAGTAGCCATTACATGCTGCATCCCTATTGCTGTATTGGCCAAAGCTGCTTTGTATTGTGTTCGAGGTGGTATTGTATTTTTGATCCAGGTGGTGGCTCTTGGTCTAAGTTTTAGAAAGGCAGCCCTCTCTTAAATAGAAATTTCCAATGTGAGGGGAACTTCTAATCATGGGATGCCTTTTAGGGCATTGGTCAGATGATGGATATTATATCATAACCATAATATTATTACGAAGCAATAGACTGCTTTCCCAGGTTTTATTAGGGTTAATGGTTGAGGAGTCAGAGCGCTGCAAAAAGTGTTACCATAATTATTATTATTATTATTATCATCAGAGCTGTCCTGATATCATACCCAGGTAGGATACCTAGGTGATAATGATCGATGCCTGCTCGCGCGCTTAGTCCAGTACCCTACCCATGAAACAGACACTTGGTACTTGTACAGATTCCTAATGGTATCTCTCACCCCGCATTACCGCAGCTACTCTTACGAAAATAATCGCGAACTTTAGACCAATTCCTAGTCTCCACCGTCTACCGAGCAGACCTTGCGCAAAATCTCTTACAAAAAGAGCACTACCGGTAGGGGTAACGAGCACTCTCCCACAAAAATTCTGCAAACCACGGGTTGCACCAGACCACCCACCAAAGACGAGCCAAGGACCCGTTGGATGGAATGGTTTTTCCGTTCCGTTGGCCCATGCAAACGACCTTTTCCTTCCGCTTCGAAAAGGTGGGAACCGAACGGCCGTTTGGCATAACATGTCAACCTTTCCGTTTCCAACCAGCGGTAACGGAATGATTGCCTTGTAGAGATGGTTGATTAGCTACAACCCATTTCTAGGCTAAAGGTCAAACCATTTCATAGCGGAACGGTTGCCACTTCTTCCTTTTTTACCAAACGGGCCTAATAAATCATTACTTCTCGCTACACCAGGTGGCCACTATGTACTGTACAGCCCCGTTGACAAAGTCTTCGAAGAAAAAGAGGCACTATGACGGCAATGAAGGTACTGTACAGTACAAGGACAAAGGCCCTATCAAACATTTTACAGTTCAAATTACGGCCAAAATCTTGTACTATGCTATTATAGCACTTTTGTTATGGCCAAGAAATTACCCCAGTATATATAATACCTCTCTTTTCCATGAAGACTTTGCTAACGGGGCTCTAAAAAAGTACTCGAATATGATAGTATAATCCAACGTTGCTGATTACCCTTGAAGTGAAGGGTTTTCGCGCCTCCTTTAGTCCGATAACTTACCTATTTCTCAAATTTTCAAAACCAAAAATACCGGAGGGGAGACGTATACCTTGCATCGTAAAAGGTTTATCACCCACAAGAGTCTTAGCTATATCTACCAGTACCGTAACTACCAGAGCATAGGATGCCTAGAATTTTCCCCTTTGGATTGAGAGGGAGGCGGCGGAGCCGGAAGATTCCCTTTCCGCCCCTCGTGACAGAAAGAAAATTAAAATATTGGCTTTATGATACCGGGAGAAGTAACTCCAACGCTCTGACTTAGCGAGATTCTCAAGTATTATAGTTTATTAAGCGCACCCCATAAGAACTATATTAAATGGTTGCTACAATATATTTCTTTCACTAATTTCGTTTGATAAGGCCCTGTTTGGTTGCGATAGTTCCTACAAGTGACCGTTTCAAAAAGGAGAGGCCATTCATTCTCACAGAAAGAAATGGTCGCCTGACGGAACTGAACCGTCACAACCAAACAGGGTGTAACTTAAAGGCCTGTTTGGATGCGACGGTTCCGTTCTATTGGCCCATACAAATGACTGTTTCTTACCATTCCAAAATCGTGTGAACAGAGCGGCCGTTTGGTACAACCTATCAAACCAGCGGCAAGGGAATCATTACACCGGAGGACAAAAGTGCATAAGTTTTTCCGCAGTGCAACTATCAAAAAAAGATCTTTGCATCCGAAATAAAGCACACAAAGCACCGATCACCACCACTATGCCTCCATGAACCCCTTACATAGTGTCCCAGCATGCTAAAGCCAAGGCTCTCTTAGAACTAGCAATTTCTTCTAGTAAAAATGGGAGTCGGGCTAAGAATGTGGAGCCCAAGGTCCACCACATACACACCAGTTGATGTGTCTGCCGGGTAACTTAGCTTGCTCTCTGGAGCAGACTTGCTTTGAGGTGGACCTATTTCTCCGTGGACAAAATTAACCGCGGGCCAACGATCGATGGCAACGCAACCCTCCTGATCACCCCACACCTTCAACACCACCTAAAGAACTATCTCTAGCTCAAATATTAATTTCTACTACAGTATGTGCTCTACCCTGTACTTCCATTATTGATTTTTTTCCTTAGTTTTAACAATAGTGGGGTTGATAGTGGAGTGTTGTTATCATAGCCACTTTTGTCCTCCGGTGTACTTTGTTGTAATAGTTGACCGTTGACGACAACCATTTCTACAGGACAAACTGTTCCATGATGGAACGGTCGCCACTTGCGCAATTTTTGCCACCAAATCAGGCCCCAGGTTTTCTTTGTTACACACAAACATATGACTCATATATGAGATGAGTCATAAGATTAGCTTAGTCATACCAGTAAATTTCCTGTCTATAAAAGGGAGGCATGCTCCAAGTGTTCTTCCTTTATCTCTCACTCCTGAATTTTCCTGCAAGATTGACACTTTGAAATATAACAAGCACGATTCTTCTCCAATACATCAATCTACAAACCCTAGCCCTAATCCAACGCCAAGACAAAGGCCAAACATATTATTTGGCCTTTGCAGCAAATAGTAAGATTTGCTTCTTACCATTATGCAACTAGCAGGCTAATCTGATACCAAGACCAAAGTCAAACCCCAGGGTTTGACCTGAAGAAAAATGTAAGATCAGCTTTTTACTACTACTAGTAGTATAAGCTATTTTGCTAACATAAAGTTAAGACAAAAGTCAAACTATCAGTTTGACCTCTACAAAAAACAGTAAGATTAGCTTCTTACTATCCTTCAACTAGTATACTAATCTAAGACAAGACGAAATTTAAAATTTCACCTTTGAAGGAAAATGTAAGATAAGCTTCTTACTACTACTACAGAGCTATTTTGCTAATAATTTAAAGTTACCACAGAGGTGAAATTATTAGTTCGACCTTTACAAAAACCAGTAAGATTAGCTTCTTACTATCCTCTAACTAGTATGCCAACCTAATACCAAGGTAAGGCGTAATACAGTATTTCACCTTCAAACAAAAATGTGAGATCAGCTTCTTACTATTATACAGCTATTAGACTAATCATATAGAGTTAAGACAAGAGTCAAACGGTTAGATTAAAGTCTCCCACACTAGCTTAGTCCCCGACCTACAAGTTTTTAGTAAGCTTTGCTCTTTCTCATACTGCTCTACAACTCTAACAAACTAGGCTTTATTCTTCACGATATTGGTATCCTTCAACATATCATCCTGCCTAAGAACCCTTTTAAGCAGTGAGTCTCAACTGCATTTTATTTACAAATATGAGTTTATAGACTTACAAACATTCAGTCTATTAAACCTCAGAGATAATTTCGAAATCTCACTCACAATCCTCACTGCCAGCTTTGACCTCTGTTCAATATGAAGCAAGACCCTCAGACTTCCTTACCTGGATCTCTGTACCAGTCACAAGACGATAAACATCCTCACCTTTGTCTCTATTGTGGCAAATATGGACACCTGATATACAACTGTTTCAACAAAGCGAACAGCAGTGGGTTCCAGCCACATGTTTCTATCATTCCTCGTGTCATCTCTGACAATCCTGATTCTTATCGGCATTTCAAAGCTCACCTTCAGTGTAATATCGAGACACTAACAAATCGATCTTTGCCCCCGTTATCTCACACACCAAGAGATAATAAATATCCTGATCTCTATCTTCATTATGGAGGACATCAACACTTGGCAGACAACGGTTCCCACATATCAACAGGTTCCACTTCACTGGGAAAAAGCGATACTACTCCTTCTACACTCTCGAACCTTCTGAATAACTTTCCCCAACCCTCATATCGACCCTTAGGCTCCATGAGGTATAATCGCCCTATCCCCTTACAGGTACTCAGCTCCCAACAGCGACAAGATCTCAATCACTCTCGCCTCTGTCTATATTGTGGCAGATATGGACACTCGATATACAACTGTTCCAACAGAACACACTGTCCTTATTCTTTGCGAGATTGTGATACCACCCCTCGTCCCTATTTCACACATCCTGCTCCAGTTTCCAGATCTTCCAAGGATTAAATATCATCTTTCAAAATTCCTCTCTCTCTATATCTTTCAAATCACCTCTACTTTCAATCTGCTTCTACTCAATCATATCTCATATCCTGCTATTTTTACCGCTATTTGAGCTATTTGCTTTCATCAATGTAAATGCCATGCCATGTCATTTCTTTCGAATTTCAATTTGTTTTGCAAATCCTTATTATACTACTTTCTTCTCTTTAAGTTTTCTTCAAGTCATCCTATTTTCTCATTTTTTGCAAATTACTACATGATTTCCCAATATGTGGCCTGAAACTATTTTTGTCTTGATTGAATTTCTTTATTTTATGTTTATGTTTGCTATCTTATTTCATACTTAGTATGTTTTTTCTTTCATTGCTTATACTAGTTGGATTCTTATTTGCCTCTTATTTCATTTTAAGCATTTTTTTCACACCTCGTTTATTTTGTGTATTGCTTCATGTTATTTTATATTAATATATTCCAAATATCATTCCATGTTTAGTTTCTTTTATTTTTTATTTCAACTATCACAATATTGTCATATCTGATTTAATTTATGTTTTATTAAGTATCCTTTGATATCATACCATGACTTACAAATTTTAAATTTTTTTGCATTACCTATATTTATGAGTTGTATCCTCCTTGCCTCGCCCCAAGTATTAGGACTTCCACCTTTCTCACGATTCCTCCGTTGGCTTCTACGATTATTATACTATTCTGCGTCTGTCAACGGTACTTTTTCGGCTAGAGTTGCCGGACCTTCGCATTTGGTCCTGTTGTGTCGGCGGTTGCTCAGGCTGCTACTGTAGAAAACAACTCCACTTACGCCTCGACTCCTAGCACTCGAGTGCCGTAAAATTTCGAGGATAACGAACACCCCCGGGCTCGTCGTGCAGCGAAACTAGACCCTCCGCTTGGGGAAGAGAGCTCGAACGAGGCTAGATAACCTAAGCAAGCGTGTTTAGACGGCCTCTTGGCCATTTAAAGCACTGAAAATTGCTTCACGATCAGCCCGGTGGTGTTCGTTATTCCTGAGATTTTACGGTACTGTACTCGTGTTCGTGCAGTGCAGGCGCTAGAGAGGTCGCCCTGGCACAATACAGGGATTGCTTTTCTGGCCAACCAAGATTAACTATTCACTAACCTTATTGCAGGTGCATGCGCCCGTGTCCTCTAGCCAAGGATTCGCACCTGTTTCATCTTTCTATAGGCCTGTACCGCACTACGCCGCAAAAACTCGGGAATAACATACTCGCCTGGGCTGGTCGTACAGGAGTTTTCAGTGCTTTGAATGGCCCATGAGGGCACCCAAAGAGGTTTGCTTATGTTATCTAGCCCTATTCGCTAGCTCTCCACCAATCAGGGGCTCTGATTTCGCTGCACGACCAGCCCAGGCGAGTTCGTTATTCTTCCCGAGTTTTTACGGTATTCGCTATTCAAAGGAAAAAAAGGAAATCTGTGCCTAGATTGGAGAAGAGGCGCAAGCACTTGTATGATACATATGTTTCACCAGTTGTAGCGGATATAGCTACTGTAAATTCTAGGTAAACTCAAACCCCCCCCCCCTATATTGTGGGTCTTAAGGCCTACCTGTAAACCCTTGACAAATACGCTCTTTCAGAGATAGCAACTACTATACAGATAATAGCGACGGAACACCCATGGTACAGTACAGTCAAAGTTCGTGAAATCCATTCTCTCCACCCCCCCCGAGTAATCTCCGGATTCTAAGACAAAAAGCTGGTAACATACGGTACGGAGGATTAACTTTTTCTTGATACAGTATGAGGTTGGCCACCGTGGCTTTTTAGATCTAGTTAACCATCGCAGCACCCTCAATTCTATAAACCCGTTAAACCAATCCAATCCTGGACGGACTGGGGTACCGTAGTCGATTCCACAGAATCCACAGCACCACACCGGGAGTCCGCGCCTTGCCAGTCTGCTAGACCGGGAGATAACTTTAGTGTGAAGCTTAATCCAACGTCCGCCAAGACTTTTCACATCCCTGGCTAGTGGATCAAGCTCGAGGTCAAATCTCTTAATTTCAACCGTGAAGATGCCTCTGCTTCTTTACTGCGGTTTAGGCTAGAAAAAGATGGTCATCAGAAAAAAAAACCAGAAAAAAAACACTATATTCCAGCGGATGGGGGCAGTAGGCAGAGTCCGCTAATATGGGTTAGAAGGCCTAGCCGGAGGAGAGATTGCTTCAAGAAGCAATAACCATTCGTATAATTGCCGACAGTTCGGTTTCCTCTAAAGGGTGGCGACCGCTCACCATACCCTCCTTACCCTTGCGTATAAGGGCAAGAACCCATTAACCAGAACAAGCAGCGATATATCTGTGTGGTTAACCTTGACTAACTATTCTATAACTTCTTACTCGGCCCTGTACAGTACCGTAAAAACTGGAATAATTGTACCTCATCCTCGGATGTTGGAGTTATAACACCTCGTTTTTTTCTTTCTATTTGCCTCAGCGGAGGGCTAAAAGACTGTTTTTTCGCTATAAAGTTATTTATTCCCCCAAACCCAAAGGAGGGAATTCTAGACGTCTTAGAGCGAGGTCCAACTATTCCGGTTTTAAGATATTCTGGTTCTTCCCAGATTATGCTGTATCTGGGCTGCTCTGGTGATTCAGTCCAATCACGACCTAGCTAGAGAGAGAGTCAGCTTAGCAGACTTTGCTATAAAGCCTCCACTGCAGAGTTGTATGAGTCGATACCTGCACCCATCAGTCTCATGCTTTATATCCAGCTCTTATGAGTTCAATTTCCAGTAGAGTGGAATCATGGAGTTAAGAGAGCATGATGAAATCGCCAACTCTATCGCTCTTTATTAGCACGTTCCTCTCCCTTTCCATCGATTTTCCTAATTACCAATCCAGATATTGAACCATGCTGTGCCCCCCGCGACCCTACTCACTATATGAAATCCTTCCAACTGTGACAGCAAACCATCGTTATTTATTGACTATCGTATCGCGAATTACCCTAGAACAAAAGGAATCTCGTGATATGCATTCGTGGTAAAGGGAAGAAGAAAAAAAAGTAGACTTCTCAAAGCATAGTAATATGATGGAATCAAGAGAAAAGTAGCATGTTGGTAAAAATGGATATTTTGAAATTAGAGGGAAAACAAAAAAGGTAAAAAAGAAAAAAAAAAATGTATATAGCATCTGCAGACTCTAAGAGTTTTAAAAGGGGGGGGAAGGGGAGGGCATGGGAAACGAGTGTGTGGGATAGGTGGAGGGGGTACAGGAGAGGGAAAAAAAGAATTCAGTGGAATATACCAGCATGTTCCATGAATAAAGATACAAAATCATAGATGCTCACTGAAAATTGCCACAAGTAAGAAAAAAAGAGGGAGATAAGAACAAAAACCTCGACAAGAAATAGCGTATGAACAACCTGCTAAAATTGAAATTTATCACAGATCGTTCGCCTTCACATCAACCAAAACGACTTAACTACCTACCAATTCTCCGATGATTGGGTTAGCTATAGACCTCACTTCACAAGGGGAGAATACCACTCACTTGACCTGACAAATCTAGCTCTCATTCTCTCTAGCGGTAGGATATTGTTGGGGAAAGGGGCTAGCATATGGCGAATAACCAGGGCCGACATACTGAAGGGTAGCAGGATCGTATCCAATGGACATGACACTATCCCTACGCATGTCCACAAGTGTAGGAGGAGGTGGGACAAGAGGATACGCACTAGAGAATTGAGGCGGGGGAAAGGACCCAGAGTAACAGTCGTAGTGGCTCTGCCCCGACTCTGGTTGTTGAGGAGGATATCCATTAGGCAAAAATGGTTGTGCGTTAGAAGTCCCATTGAAGCTAGGGTCGGTAAGGTTCTCCACCTTTAAAGTACTGACTTTAGTACGGGGAGAAACAGACTCTGAGATGTCTAAAGGGTGTCCAGCAGACATCCTTTGTTGTCTAAGAGCTCCCCAACTCCCATGCCCCTCATTGACGCCGGAGAATCCCTGGTTTGAAAAATTGTAGCCTTGGCCTGGAATATGATATTGTGGGACAAAAGGTGTGTATGGGGGGAACGAATACCCAGCCGGAGGGTTGAGTGTATAGGAGTGCGGCACCACCGGAAAATTTCCAGCATGGCGAGAAGCCATCACATTTGAATCATACTATTACCTCTGGTCAGTTCTGAGGGCCTACAGTGAGGGGGTGAGCTTACATGATTATGGTAATTCATGACATGAAATTGCGGCGCAACCGGGATCACCGGATTGGCAATGGAGAAGCGACGTTCAGGATCCATCTTATCCATATGAATGCTGTTAGAATAATGTGGAGTTGAAGCAACAGCCAGGGGCTGGAACTGATATTGCTGCACCAGCGGATATTGGGGAGCTGTGTTGGGAACCCCTCCCTCTGCAATAGCCCGGGCGGTAAGGCTGGTTTCCCGTTGACTGCGATGCCCAGCTGGTACCCCGATAACTTGCGGCCTCCTGTGTATCTCCCTCTTCTGAACATGGAGTTTTTTGCCCATGAATTCTGATCCATTCTGATTGCTGTTAGAGAAGACTAACTCCCAAGGCCTGGATAAGCAAACTTACTTCAGCCACTAGGGCGATATTTGCCATTTCTTCTGTCTCATATCGTATGAATGCGAACGCATTGATGCCTAAACCTGAACCCGTTAACTACGAACCTTTAAAGATTTTCAGACCCCTACCCTGCTTACTGTGCCTTTTGACCATATTACAATCAATGATCCTCCCATGTACCGAAAAACGGTCCCTGAGCTCACTATCCGTTATTTGGGGGTTAAGCTTTCCGACAAAGATTGAGACCGTGTCAACCTCAATGGACTGGTCACAGCGCAGTGCCATGCTCATGTCATGAGTAGAAAAATTACTTGTCCAATCCGAGATCCAATGACTATTGAGACGCAAAGACTGTGATTGAAAAAGAATGTCAGAACCAAATGATGAACATAGAAAATCACAAGTCGCTCATACCTGAAAACTGTCAACCGCATCTTGGCGGAACTGAAATCTAACATAACACTTATTGCCGGATGCCAGACCAAATAACGGCGTGGTTGAGGAGCCATCAGAAAATTCGACAGACTCCACTGGGCCAAATCCATGCAGCCTGTTGACCACTTCGTGACGGTGGAAGAGACTGCTATCGCTTTTGCTGAGTACGAGGGTTCTGTTGACCTTTGCGGGTTCACAGCGTATTGGCCGACTAGATGAGTCAATGATTCTAGCCCTGCCTTCCCTAATGGCTCTTCTGGCAACTTCATCGGTCTAAATTAGGGTCAGTTTGAGCCAGCTAAATACCGAAAAGCAGAATAATACCTCAAATTGGCAGAAACTGTAAGGATTTCCCCTACTGTCCCTACGGATTTTGACGTGAAGTCTACCATACTTGGAAAAATGGGTTTGGAGACTTTTCATCAGTTCCTCATCTGTCTGAGTAGCAGCGAGACTATTATATAGTTAGGAAAACAAGAATCATAAATCTAGTTGAAAAGTACCACTCACTTTGCCACAAAGACACACGCTGAAGGTAATCCGCGCGCAGCCAGATCCTCGGGACCTGTTTCAATTCTCGCCTCCAATGCCTCAAAGTCTAGATTCGCCTGGGTCATTTGAAGGTCGTCCTCAGCTAACATAGTAACAGGGTTGTCTTCATGGGGAACGAAGAACTCTGTGTCACCATCAGATTCGGAATCCTTAATTTCAACCTCTCGTGATTGATTGAATAGGAGTCTCGAAAGTTGTCTATTACTTTCTCGTCCCAGGCTCAGAGACGCAGGTTCTAGAAATTGTTGCAGGGCGCCATCGTCATCTTCAAGGCTCGACATTGTCTTCCCACGGCGTCTCAATTTGAGGGTTCCTGTAGCATCAAGTATTAGCCAATTCTGCGAAAATTGAGACCTCCACTCTGAGGTCATAAACCTAGGACGAAGACCAACAGCCGGTAGCACAAAGGGAAAGGAGTGAACCCCGAATTTGTCCAGGATCCCTTAAGGGTGTTTTTAGGGGGCAATGTGTCTCATTTCCTAGGGTCATAAAAAACCGTAGGCCTAAAGCCTAACCGCGAGGGTGGGAGGAACACTATGATTTCCCCAAGAAGACTGTAAAAAAAAGAGAGGGCACGGGGAAAAAGAAAAAAATATATAGGGTATAGGTGAGCAAACCATATCCTAAGGATCATAAATGACGAAGAACAAAAGAAAACATTAGATACTGAGCCTCACAATTGTTGAGGGAAGAACCAAGTCCATCCTGCCAGAAATAAAAATGAAAACTATTTGAAGCTTACCTCTTGGTAGTCCAGCATTTTGGGGAGTCGATGGCTGGTCAACGTCATCTTCGCTACTAGACTCATATCTATTTTCTCCTATATTGGCAGATAGGGAGCGAGGTGAATGTTTGGTGTGCCTCCTCTGAGGAGTAACAGGGAGCGCAGAATTGCGTGACATTTCTTTTGTATCGATGAAAGTTTGGCTAGAGGTATAAGTGAGAAAGAAGTTTAGCAGAAGAGGGAAGAGTATAGAGGGGAAGCGGAACGGAAGATGGGAACTAGAAACTAGAAACAGGAGGGGCGGAAAGGGCGGAAAGGGCGGGAGAGGGGGGCAATCAATTTGCAGCGGCTCCTGTTATGTAAGCCGCAGAATGAAATGGTAGAGGATTATTCCGAGCCGAGGGAGACTCACGGGTAAATTCAGTAATTGACAAATAAAAGCCTCTGATGAATGCTTCCAAAAGAATTGAAAGATTACTCTAGAAAGTGTAAGCTCTAAGCGTCACAGTCAAGGGTGATAAGAGATGATGGGAGTAACGATGGGAGTAACGATGGGAGTGATGACAGGATGAGATTAGAAGGAAAGAAGAGGGGAGGCTCTGATAAGTGATTTAGAGTGAGATAAGAGGGGAGGAAGGAGGAAGGGAGGAAGGGAGGAAGGGAGGAAGGGAGGAAGAAGGGAAGGCGAGCTCACGTTTCCCAGCGCTGTACGACACGGTAAGGCGTAGTCACGGTGCGGGATGAATTTCCCCAGCCTTTCGTCACGATTTCTAAAGTCGACGTGACATCCCACTGCTTGGGTAGCCTGGGGGTAGAACAGAGATACAACTTCTTCTTATTGGATGGAGCAATGATTCATCTAGTACTATTATCACTGATGCTTAGATATTGGGACCGAGTGTCAATTACGGTTAGCGCAAACACCAAATACAGGGGTAACAGAAGTGAAGATTAAGCTATTGAATTATCTTATATTTGCCATGGGAAGGCGAGCTGAACAAAGGCTCGAAATGCCTCCACCTCTAAACCTATTAATAACAAAAAAGATCCCGCTAGCATACCAAACTACACATCTAGCGAAATACCCAGTTCCTCGACCCTCTTCCGATACTCTTCCATCCGTTCCTTAACCCTAACTTCATTCCACCTCTCTTCGCCATTAACCATTTCGAGTTTCGGCATCCCAACCTGCTCAATGGCAAAACTAGCCGCTACGGTACCCATCGCTGCAGCAAGTACGAACTTTGCTGACCCATTCCTAGCGATTGAGATCGACATTCCGCCGATGAAAGCGTTGCCCCCACCAGTAGGGTCTATAACTTTTGGATTATTGCCCCCGACCTCGGTAGGTAGGTAATAAGCTGGTAACCAGATAGGCGCATGCTTTCTACAGCCAACAAGACATCCTAATTTGCCTGCACGGACGACGATAGCACCATTCCCCCGTTTTCCAATTCCCGCCGCTACTATCTTTCCTGCTAAGGATTCGATAGTATCAGGATCGTTCTTGTCGAGAGGATCTTCAACCCCATAGTACCCTGCCAGCTCGTCATGATTGGGTGAGATGATGTGGACCATTTCTAGAACTTTGTACCTAACCGGACATCACCATCATCAGTAAAATCCGCCTTACTACTGTTTGCCAATTGAGGGCGGCGGAGAAAATAATATACATTTCCGTCCTGTGCGCTGGATTACATGAGTCGGGCACAGGCTCCCAAATCACCAAAGGAATGGGATGCAAAAGCCTATCCTGCAGCGCTTTGTACAACCCAGAACAGACATTGTCCGCACGGACAGGAGTACAAATGAGATGGATCGTTTTTGCTGTGAATAGTCCTTCCTCGACGAGATCGTTGACCTCTAGGCGCTTCTTGGGTGTGAGATACTTGAATGCTCTGTAATCACCAGGCCCATATTTATTCCACCCGCGGGTTGTCCTCCTCCCTTGATCTTCGCGTAATGTCAGGTCAGTTCCCAACCCGATGAGGTCTTGACGGATCTCTTCGGGGAAATCATTCCCTGCATCAACTATCCACCCAACCGCTTTTGCCCGAGGGCCAGGACTAAAGAGACGAGCACCGATAACGCCTATAATTTAAGAATATTTAGTTTATGGGAATTTGAGCGGCTCAAAAAACAAAAATACCATCATGAAAACCTGAAATCAAACGACAATCAGGACTAGGCAAAGGGCCACAAACCGTAAGTCCCAGCACCTCCGATAATGTTATCAACCATATCTTCTCTACCTTCTCCGAAATGAATCTCGTCTGGAAAAAAATCAGAATTTTCAGCCTCAAATTTCATTTTTTAGATCAACAAATGAAGCACACCAATTATAAACATCCCAAACGTGGTGAAATCGACATTTTTAGCAGGCGCAGTCCTCTGTGAGATGGAGTCTCGGGTATCCATTAATATTGACGTCGGGTTTGGGCGTTGGCTGAATTGGGGTGAGGTTGGGCGAACCAATACTGATTCAGTAACATCCAACTTAGGTTACCCTACACGGAAAGAAGCAAATTGTGTGACATGGAGCCGGCCGGAGTAACGACCAATGATAACCCCCACATCTTTTGACCCGTTGATAAACCCTCACGAGCGAGTTCCGGACAGGAAAATAATAAATAGAAACAATTTCATTCCGGGCAAATATGGCCATAATACTGTAGCAGCAAAACGATAGGTTCAACATTCAAGTAATAATATTATCGTCTATGATAGAATACTACTTTTGAGAATTTAGTTTGCCGCACAATACTTCGTGTCTCTGTGAGCCCACTTGAAATGAGGTAAATTATGAGCCTTGTTGAGTGGTAGTTAAGCATATCACATCATTGTTTCAACCACTTAAAACTATCCTTTAATACAGTAGTATGTCATATCCTATTGAAGTATTCACATATTTTTTTTAAAAAAGGATATACTATCTTCAAAGTTCCTACTTGATATCAAATCTCTAGTCTTTTGTTTCCCGATACTAGATATGAGTGCTTACATAAAATAACTCCATTCCGAAAACATTCTACAAAGCAACAAATATTGCATTCTGTAATCTCGTAGGGTTATTATTAGCATAAGGGGCCTGATGAGTACTGTCAGCGTTGAGGTAAACACCTATTTATAAACTAAATTGTAATAAGAATACTACATTTAGGATTAGATATATGAACAGGTATTTGCAAACTTCGATTGATGAATAAAAATATCAAGTATTTACTTCAATGAGTGTGTCCCCGGAGATGACTTACCATGTTTGGAAGAATTAAACCCTATATATCCCTTTGGTGATGGTTGTTGTTCCACGGGAGGGAAAGAAGGAGTACTGTTCAGTTGGCTTTTATAAGCGGCCTCTGGGATATCGCTGTGTAGCCAAAGCATGAATTGCAAGGGCTTTTCCTTCCTACTTCCCATGGAAAGATGCCATCCACCCAACGCTATGCAGCCCACCTCCGGCAGCGCCTAGCAACAACACGACGTCAAGCTTTTAGTGTAACCCGGCCTGTCGATCTGTAGCCTAGCACAGAGGTGGTTATCCTTAAGACCCCGGACCTACCGGGCCAAAATTATTCTAGCCAAAGTCATGTAGCGCACAGAAACCCACCTAGTCAATGCTCAAACAGCTCGGGCAAAAGCCACCATCTGTGGTACCCAGATAATCCCTAGAGATGCCCAGGAAATTTGAAGCTACCTCCGGACGGCCAGTAGGCTTTTCGTCTTTCATTTCATCAGTACACAGCAGAATGCGAAGTCCCTCTAGGCCAACCCTCAAGGATAGTGCTCTAGAGCCGGGAGTCTTGAGGCTAAGTTGAAATTCTTAAGGAATTGTCGAGGATTTCTTGGCCAACGATGCCCAGGGTAAAATAGAAAAAATTGCGCCCTGCCTAGGCCTAAATCCCCATTATCATTGGCTAGAAATTCCACTCTTTCCGCAGAAGCAGCGCTAGAGGGTGACAGATAGATACAGGTCTCCTCCCCAAAAATAGCAAAAACCCGTCATACCACGATTCTACAAGTAGAAGGTGAGCATATTGACATTTCGCTGAACAACGCCTGAGCCATGTAATATTTTGCTTTTGCTTCTCGTAATGGCCACGGCTCCTTTCCTCCATGATTCAAACCGTAGTATTGGCTTGAGGGTCGATAGTTACTTAGGTGCCAGTAGCTTGAGACCTGATCAGACGTCAGAAATACCCTGTTTGTTTTTCTAGCATGAGAGAGAGTAGCGGGCGGGCCGGACGGATTACATCTCAGCCAGGGAGAGCTATAGCCATGGAGTGGCGGAATCTCCACGAGGGAATGGGTAGAACCGATACTTGGGATACTGATTTTGTTGTGATACGCTCGAATTTTGTTCAATTTTAAAGCAAGGCAAGTATTCGAGTACAGCCGAGAGTAGAATTGGGCTTATTCCAGTAGTGTTAATATATCCATTAAATACTTAGATTCACAATAATAAATCCTTAGCCCCTGTTGATGGTATTCCCAGATCCCCTAAAGAACGATTAGGCACAAAATTTACACTATCCAAGAAAGAACCCACAAACCTCGGGTTAGTTTCCTTAAACTCGTCCCATTCCCTTGCTTTCATAGTTTCTTCGTCGGCTTTTTCGTAGTTATCTTCGTCGGGCTCTGGCTTGATTCCCGATTTCTCACTATATCCTCATTAGCCACCAGTATCCCAAAAAAAAAAAGTATGGCACCTGTTACCCCCCGCCCTCAATGATACCACCCCGCTTTCTTTCCTCCTCAAGGTATTCATCGATGGTCATAGTCGGAAGATTATGACCTGATTTAAAGACACCTTGTTTTAGTCGCTCTCGAGTATCCAAGAGTGTGAAGGGGCGCAAAGGCTTTCCATCTTGAGATAAAAGTGGTCCGCCTTTGATGGTTGATGGAATGTTATCCAACTTGTCGCTGTAGCCGTCCCTTGAGCCTCGATCTCTACTTCGTTCATCTTGGGTTAGGTGCATAACAGGGTTCTCATCGGGCTTAGGAGCTTTGCTAAGGATATCAAGCTCAAGCTCTATCATCTCAACTTGCTGAATGCTCTTCATTATTGCCAATGACAGTGACGCAGTCTGAAGCTTCCGTAATTCGGCTTCATCCAATAAGTGAGGATTCTGTGCAAGTGCCTATGAATATGTTAACATCTCAAACAGTTCATGCGGAAAGAGGTACTAACATCTATCTTAGCCTTCAATTCTTTTTCTAGCTTAAATTTCGCGATTTTTTCATTCCTCCTTGCTGCTGCGTCAACAGGGGCCGCCGATAAAGCTTCAAGCGCTCCTAGATCAGTCGGTTGTAGTATGCTTCTATCATAATTTGACAGTAGATCATAAGCGTCGCATAGGTTTAAAAATCTTATGTATAGGGACTTCGACAGTTTCAATATAGAAGCGCGATCCGGCGACTGCTGCTTGGAAGTGAGATCGGCTAGGTGATAGCCTACGAGCATGTACCTTCGCACCGTTAGTCTTTTTATTCACAAGATTTCGCAACTCTTACCTTATCTCCGATGACACAACATCTTCCAATGACTCATTCGTGCTGAATAGAGATATTTGATCAACAAGGTTTTCGCATTCCCGGTATGTTCGGATGGCAGTCTGCAATTTTTGTTGGTAAGCGGGACCGTTGTAATCGTATGAATCCTCAATCTCTTTCCGAAGGCGCTCCCCAGAATCGTATAGCGACCGAAGGGACTCTTGATTCCCGCTCATGATGAATCTGATTCAGAGTTGGTGAAAGGTTGGTGAAACTTAAATGTAGGGGAGGGCAGTATCCAAGCGCAGCAGTTGGTTGTTGGCTTAGATAAGGCGCCACCGCGGGTTGATTATCTGGTTTAATCTGATCTGCCGATCTTATCTTGGCAAGCACGCTTATCAGCAGGTGACAACGTCAGTTTATCGCGTAGAACGCGTCCTCCCAGGATACCATTTAGCGACAGGTGGTTCACAACCCTCCAGAAAATCAAAGGCTCCCAAACACTGAGAAATTTAGCGCAACCCAATGTGCGTCTCAAGATAGTAAATCTCGCACTGCAGTACAGAAAGCCAAAATCGCGGCCCTAAGTTCGTAAGCCTCTTAGTCCGTTACATCTATGAACATCTAAAGGGGAGTATCAGGGTAGGGCAGAGCACAAAGGTTTTCTCTGGCGGTTTCTGTCGTTTTCTCACGCCTCCCTTTCCAGGCGGTGACCTTCTCTCCCAACAAACCACGCTCCCTTCACTCCTCTTCTCCTGCCATAAGCGCCAACACCCTCATTGCCACCCTCGCACCCATTCGGTTTCCTGCCATCAGCTATTACTTCTTAGCATTTTCGATTGATTGAAAATCATTCGACGCTCAAAATCACCTTTTCCAAGGTCATTGGTCTTTTCCCATCCAAGCCGTCATGAATATCACCCTCCAGGGTAAATCGGATACGGATGATTGGCCTCGGTCCAATTTAGGCTTTCCATCTAATATGCCATTGACAACTCACCCAAAAGGGAAAGTAATCAGAGAGCAAGCCTCCAAAGCCAACATACCTCTAGCCCTCCATCCGCCACCACCGGAAAAGTGGGACGTCCCTGGGAAAGGGACAGCTTTTCCATCAGAATCAGTGGACCTACTTCTTGATTTAAGTCCTTCCACTACCCAAGAGCAGTCTCGGGAAAATGGTAACCGATATATGAAGGATCTGGAACTACTTATTCCAATAGCCAACACATCACTCCGTAGAGATGCTCCCGACGCCACGGATCACCCAATCTCACTCTGCTCCAACGCAAATCAGGCTTTACTGAAGCCTCCTGCGAACGTATTCGACTCTAGAGGAGGGGAGTTCAGCCGTGAAAGCGACCTTATAAATATCACTCCCGAAAGCGCTGCTTTAGGTTCCTCAATCCCGATCAGTTCCCCATGCCTTATTGAAAACACGATGCAAAAAAGCTCCAAGAATTTAGAGAAATTCGAAGAGGAAGCGGGGGGTTCTGACGGCAGTGACATCGGTGAGATAGAATCCACGTCTGAACCGATTCGCGAGCCTGAAAAATGGAATAAGCGTATGTCTAAAAGCCGTCTCCAACGTCGAGGTGATTTTTCAAAGTGGTAGGGCTTCCCTTCTGGAAAGCCGCGAGGACTCAATTCTAATTATATTGATAGGGCGGATGAGAAGTCCAAAGAAATAAATCTCCAACATATCTTTGAGCAAGAGGAGGTCATTGAGGAGAGAATGAGCATAAAATCAATAGCGTCGCGGGGCGAGAAAATCATTGGCGACCCAAGAGAGTATCAACTAGAACTATTCGAGATCGCAAAGACCAAGAACACAATCGCCGTTCTCGATACTGGTGGGTCCCTAAAACCCTAGTTTACTATACGCCAATAGCCATTAACACCCCTAACTAATAATAGGATCTGGAAAAACACTTATTGCTTGCCTACTAATTCGTCACATGATTGAGAAAGAATTGGAATCACGGGCGGCTGGCAATCATCCTCGAGTTAGCTTTTTCTTAGTTCACAGTGTCACTTTAGTCTTCCAACAAGCTGCTGTACTACGCTGTAATGTTGACGCCAGAATAGGTGAATACTGCGGTAATATGGGAGCAGGCGATTGGAAGAAAGAAACATGGGATGATGTCCTTGGGAAACAACAGGTACCACTTCTATACATTTTATGTGGGTAGATAACTTGCTGACGCGCTCACTCGCTCGCTTTTATTAGGTGATCGTAATGACAGCTGATATCCTCTATGGCTGTCTTGTTCACGCTTTCATCAAAATGCAAGACATCAATCTTTTATGCTTTGATGAAGCTCACCATGCGAAAAAAAAGCATTCATATGCCCGAATTATCAAGGATTTCTACCTCGCTGAGCCAGAAAACACCCGACCTAAAATCTTCGGAATGACAGCCTCCCCTGTTGGTTCCCGCGCAGATGCAGCACACGCAGCAGCGTACGTATCCCAGTCCAAATTAACATGATATAATTGTATCAGCTAAATCCGGAATCTAATAGGGACCTGGAGAAACTCTTGCACAGCCAGATTGCTACCACTAGTGATTTAGCACTGCTTCAAGGATCTATCAGTCGCCCAGAGGAAGCAGTCACAGCCTATCCAAGACTAAAACCCAAGTTTAAAACGGACCTCTGTCAAAAACTTCATAAAGCATATGGCGAATTAGATTGTTTCTCCAAGATCTTTGCATTCGCCGAACTAGCAGCCTCGGAACTCGGACCGTGGTGTGCAGATTTTTTGTGGAAATTTGCACTTAGTGAGACACAAGCACGGAAGCTCGAACGCAGAACAGAGAGGAAGCTGGAGGCACAGCCAGACCTCGAGAGCATTGCGAGGATCGAAAAGGAGATTTTATATCTGCAGGAAGCAGCAGATATTGTACGCAAGTACAAAATTCCGCCGCCCTCTGCCAATGCAAGCCACCTAAGCACGAAGACCTTGCTCCTTCACGCTTATTTGAAAGAAATCTATAATGTGAAGACTAAAGCTAAGTGCATTATCTTTGTTTCTCGCAGATATACAGCTACTGTCTTGACTGAATTGTTCAAGAGGCTTGAAATCGAGCATTTGCGAATTGGGATACTGGTCGGCTCTTTTGCTCGCCCTGGAGTTGCAGATACGAATTTCAGCTTTCGAGAGCAGATGGTAACCCTAAGTAAATTTCGGCAAGGCAAACTGAACTGCTTAATAGCTACCTCGGTTGCGGAAGAAGGCCTAGACATTCCCGACTGCAGCTTAGTCATTAGGTCTGCTATTGGCATATCCCCATGCCATTTGGGATTCTAGTGCTCATTGAAATAGATTCGACTTATACCGCACGATGATCCAATATGTCCAGTCCAGAGGGCGAGCCCGAAGTTCAGTTTCCAAGGTATGTACAATATATCTGTCTCCAGATGCGTTATGACTTAGCTAAATGGGTACGTACAGTATATTCATATGCTCGAAAGAGGAAACTGCAGCCATCTGGAAATACTGAACGAAGTGCGGAACTCCGAGGTAGATATCTCCGGCCAATCCCGAAAGGACAATTCTGATGGATATTTTAGAAAATCATGCGAGACTTTTGTTGCAGTCTTCCTGCTGACCGGATTTTGGATTCTGCCGGCCCAGAAGAGCCATCCGTGACGGACAATCCCGAGGAATTGTACCATATCGAACCAGGCACCGGTGCAAAATTGACAATGACTTCCTCCATGACGATCCTATCTCGTTATGCTCAGCGATTGGTTTGTGACCTTTGCCAACGGATTTGTTCTCACCAACCCTTACTGACAGTTTATCAGCCACAAGAAGACAATGAGCCTCTACACCCGCTATTCACAATTAGATATGTTCCTGAGGGCTTTGTCAGCGAAGTCACACTCCCAACTTTGTCCGCAGTGCAACACATCGAGGGCGCTCCAATGCCCACCAAAATAGCGGCAAAGCGATCAGCATCCTTCGTAGCCTGCCTAGAACTGAGAAGGAAAGGTCAATTAGATGAAAACCTCATGCCTAAATCCCGATCCAAAAGGCATCCCAAGATGGCCAATGCCCATCTAGCATTGGATATTTATAATTCCAACGTTTATCTAAGAAGGGGTAAACCGGATTTTTGGAAAATCGATACGCCACTCGTTGAACTTTGGTTCAATATACTTTCGCTGTCGAATCCTGCTGGAATGGCCTCTGAAATTCAGCCAATTTGCTTGATCACTCGGAATAAGCTGCCTCTAATTCCTACCTTTACCGTTTACTCTGACAAGGGAGTGGAGTCGGAGCTTATTCTATTGCAACTTTCGAAGAGCTTGCGGGCGTCCCCAGACACATTAAAAAAGCTTTGCCAGTTTACCCATCGCCTGTTCCTAGATCTCTTTAATAAAACTTTCGAGCTTACCCTTGATACAGTGCCTTACTGGATCGCCCCCATTAAGGATTCAAACTTCGCTGAAGACAGTCTTCCCGAGAATACTCTCGATTGGAAGCTTCTCGAAGAGGTATCTTTTGGGGCTGATATCCTTTGGGACGATAATTACCCCGTTGAGAACTTAATTGGCCGCTTCCTTATTGACCGGAGGCAGAGGTCCCGGAGGTTTATAATACTTGACCACCATCCAACCCTTAAGTCAACGGACCCTTATCCTCCCAGTTATGAATGCCCTCCTGGTATAATAGACATACAGGACTATAGTTATAACGCGACGAGTAGACGGAAGTGGGGGGGCGTGAAGTGGAAAGTTCCAGAATCCGAGCCTGTTTTAATCGCAGAACGTCTCTTGCATCGTCTCAACTATTTGAGTGCCCCTGACAGCAAATGGGTGACTACAGACAACCGAGCAGTAATATCTCCCTCGGCATTTTCGATATCTGCTGTATATTTCCACCCCCCGTTAATTAGCATGATGATGCGTAACCACTAATATCAAAACAGATCCCGAGCAAGGTCATTCACATGGCTATGATATTCCCCTCTTTCATCACTCGAATCGACAGCCACCTCCATGCATGGGAAGTTTGCGGCCTTTTAGGGATAGAGATAGATGTAGGGGTAGCTCTAGAAGCCATCACAAAGGATTCTGACAATACACACGACCACGGTTCAGCCCAGATATCATTTCAAAAAGGGATGGGGAACAATTACGAACGATTAGAATTTCTAGGGGACTGCTTTCTGAAATTGGTAGGATCCTTTCACACTCCAAAGCCGAGAATTTTGTTAAATGTCTTAAAACTAGGCAACCTCGTTAGGTCTTTATATTAGCTACCATGCAGATGATGAATTCGAGCTTCACGTGAAGCGAATGATCCTCGTCTGTAACAAATATCTCTTCTCTAAGGCCATAGAGATGAAAATTCCGGAATACATTCAAACCACCGGATTTTCACGCCGTACTTGGTATCCCGAAATGAAACTTCTCATAGGAAAGGGCACCGCCCAACATAACGCCTCTAAGGAAGCTGTTTCCCATCGTTTGGCTGATAAGTCGATCTGTATTCCTTTCCTTCTAACTCACCTCCGAGCAAGTGCTAATGAACTTACCAATAGCGGATGTGTGTGAGGCATTGATTGGTGCTGCTCTAATTGATAGAGGGCTTGATGGGGCTACCCAGATGGTAACCGCAATTCTGGGAACCCCAGAGCACACCCAGAAAGTGTGGGCCGATTACTATAATAGTTACACAAGACCTACATACCAGCTTCTCGAGTCATCTCCAGCTCAGATCAAGTTCGCTCAAGATATTGAAGAGTTGGTCAAGTACAAATTCAAGTACCCACGTCTTCTGGTATCCGCCTTCACACATCCATCCCTCCCATTCAGTTGGGACAGGATTCCGAGTTATCAGAGGTTAGAGTTCTTAGGTAAGTTGGATACCGAAGCAACAAATGAAGTGTTCTAATAAATCATAGGAGACGCAATACTGGATCTTGTCTGTGTACGTTACATTTTTCAAAAATACCCTCACGCAGATCCCCAATGGTTGACTGAGCATAAGGTCCGTACCACAGTAGAGACCTACACCTGTGATCTATGATATTGACAAGAAATATAGATGGCGATGGTGTCAAATAAATTCCTTGGAATGGTTTCTGTGGAGATGGGATTTCACCGGAAATTGAGAAGAATGGGAGCTAGCCTGGACCACGCTATTCGAGATTATGAAGTTGACATTCAAGAAGCGAAGGCCAATTCTAATGGAGCTGTAGACTTTTGGACTTCCCTCAAACCCCCTCCAAGTAAGTTCGGTATGCTTTAACAAACGCCGTAGTTAGCATACTAACTGATCCTATAGAAGCCTTGTCAGACGTCCTAGAGGCATTTATAGGTGCTGTGTTTGTGGATTCCGGGTTCCAATACAGTATTGTCGAAGGCTTGATCGATACATTCATCCTTCCGTACTTTGTCGATATGACGCTATTTGACAGTAAGCCATATATCTCCTCATTCCCGACCCTTAGAGAGCTAACAAAAACCAGACTTTGCCGGTCAGCACCCAACCACTTACATATCCAGGCGCATGACAGATCTCCAATGCGGATCTTGGGGATTTGAGAGTCAACAGTGCACAACTGGAGATATGACCTATATCCTCACCGCTATCGTAGTGCACAGTGAAATTTTCTCCTATGGATCAGGGGCGAGTGTTAAAGCCGCCAGAATAGAAGCGAGCCTTGCAGCCATGAAGAGGCTCGAGGAACCTGAAGGCTTGAAGCAGCTAAAGGATTTCTGTAACTGTGCAGAGGTCAGAGAAAAACGGAACAAGGAGAAGGAAGCCAACGAAAAAATCAAATGAGGCAGTACCAAAAATGTCGGAGATCCTTTGTTTAGATGTCTTTTCTCATCTCCCCACAGGTTTCAATAAAATCTGCTAAGGCTCTGCTCGGCATCCCAGAAAAGTGCATTTTTTTGTCGCAAATGAAATGTTCCAACTTTGTACTTTTTTTATTGTAGCTCAACCTACAGGCCTCCTACTGCACTTTGCTTCTCATCACAACAATTAGAATTGTAGCTACTATCTAGATATCGATCTTTTTATACCTACTCATCAAAGAGGTTTGAGTTTTAGCAAAAACTAAGTTTATAGGAAAAATAGCATTTTAAAAAAAATGGTGTCGTGTCGAGCAGGGCCTAAAAGTTTGAATGGCTTCGTGCTTTATATAGCAAACCATGACTCTCTTTCACAATTCTCAGATATAAAATATTGCATGCGCATTGTGTTTGAAACAAACTTCTTTTCCCTAAAGCATATCAGGGCAACAAACCCCTTAGCCAGCCACATGCCTCCCCAGATCTCCATGACCCCACCCCTACGGGCCCGCCATGAAAACTGCCTCCTCGAGAGTTCTTATTATAGTATGATATCCTCAAAAGCAGCGACTCCCCTAGTGATCGCGAAGAACCACATATTGTACTGTGCAGTTCCAGCTATAGAGAACTTGGCCCGGGCGACGTGCTTCCATAGCCCCACCGTATCAAGGCCAGTAAGACTAAATAAGACGTTTCCAATACTCTTGTTTGTTGGGCTATTATCAACCACAAATAAGGCGCTGTGCTGTGTGCGTTCTGTATCCTAGATGTTTGGAGACAATCCCAGCTATATTATAGTACTGTCCTCAGAACAATTTTTTCAACTTTTTTATTTTTTGTTTTCACTATAGCGCTTGACACCTCTACCGTATCGCGCTAGGCATTTCCTATTCACGTATATTTCTATTAAACTAAAGCAATAAATAGGCAGTGCGAACCACACTATTGCTTTCATAACATATGATAGAGTAGTCGCAAAAAAACAAAACTCCCTATCGGAGTTAATGGCAGTGAAATATTGCAGCGCGTGAGATTTGATGCCCGGGCGTAGTCCGTCCCGTCCTCCCCAGAAGACGGACTGGACGGTTGGGAACACTGATATCTGAAGCGCCACGGGGAGATACCAAATCCAACAGACAAATGTCTAGGGCCAAACATGTCTCAGTCAGGCCGCTAGGTGCGAGTGCGAAAGTGTGATAGAGCAACTACCAGCTCAAGAAGACTCCAACCCCGAATTCCAGAATACCTAGGCTAGACGTTACCCATGATTTCTCCGGGAAGGAGTTAGCCGGAGTAGGCGAAGAACTGCTGGTGCGGAAGGATTTCAACCCCGGCCCTAGATGGCGAGGTGGCCGAACCCCGCTCTTCCTAGCTACTAAGTGGGGGCATAGGAATGTCTCAAGATGTGTCGAGGGAGGGAAGGTGTCAATTCAACACGCAAGGCGCGCAGTCCAAGACCGATCTCCTGGGCTCTGGAGAATAGAGACGAGGGCGTAGTTGGTCTCCTACTGCTGCAGGAAAATGTGGTCACCATCAAGGTTTGACAGCTGGGGCGTGTGTTGCTTTTCAGAGTCCCCGAAAACAGCCGAGATGTTGCACTTGGCATCTGCCAGCCTTCAGGGATGCATGGCTCCACCCCGCGAACCTTCGCAGTTCTTCTTTTCCTCCAAGTACGACTTCTTCTAGCTACTAAGTTATTCTTCCATTTCCTCTGTCTCTGTAATATATGTTTTGAGGAAAATCCAATGGCCCTGGTGAGGTTGCATGTTATGAGAACGGACATAGTGCAATTAATCAAGTATCTCGGGCTCAGTCTTTAAGCTTAGTGTGACTGGTTATGTAACATGTTTATGCTAAGAAGTCGTTAATCTCTGCGAAGGGTTCTGTCCAGAACACAACTTGTCCTAGCACTCCAGCTAATGTAACACGGAAGTCGTTTTCCACACATAGATTCCCCTGTTGCGTACTGCGCACGGTACCGACATCCTGCGATACTCATACGGCTAATGCAATACTATTCGGTGCTGCGGTAAAAGCCCAGGTGTGATAAACAGGGGGTTGTCAAGGTTCATATCTCGTCACTCATATATCTTGGACCCGCGCACGTCCTCAAAAATAGTGGTGCGTTGTCCAGCTCATCTGACAAAGCTGCCACCTTATGCTACGGTATATACTAGACCTTAGCGGCGAAGTAGTCTTGAAATTAGTTGCGTTAGGTAGGCGTGCGGGGGTCGTAGGGTTGTTCCCGGTCCTCCCTCCCAGTTGATTTCGACGAAGTCCCAGTGCACCCCTTACTCGATCCATCCCACTTACTTCAAAGCCCCTCAGGCTATTCCGACAGTTTTCCCTTCGCTAACAGAACCCCTTCCCCTAAGCCCTCCTCCGAATGGCGATTGGCTTCTTCATGGTTATTTCCTCATTAACTTTTCTCTTCTATTTTCTCGCTGCTATTAGTCCCTCCTTACCAACCATTTTATTGCTATCATCAAATTTTCATAGATGATTGCCGTATTGTACTGTACATATGGAGTGGGCACTGGCGAACTTTTGCGGATCTAAGCTGTATAAACGTGGATTTAGATAGCGTATAATCTATTCTTTCCTATTTTGTGGCCAATTTTTCCCCCTCGCCTCGCCTGTAAATTATGCTACCGGTTATCCCATTTTATTGGACGACTTATGTGTTCTGTAACACAACTTATCGAAATGAGACATTTAGGATCTAATAAGTCAACTAATGGGACACTTTCTTACATCCTTCAGTCCAACCCTTGCACCCCGCACAATGAGGCATCCCTAGCAGGCCATGCTGAATGAAAGGAGAAATAAAGCAAAAAAGAAAAGCAAAACCGGAGTCAACAGATATCTCCGACCCAGTTAAAAATTCAGAAGAAAGCCTCCACGAGTTGGCTATATTACGGTAAGCCTGTCGTACACACGGGATGGGAGCCCATGTTATCATAGTAGGGAACTCTAGCATATAGTTAACGTCCAAGTATGATAATTAACTCTTGTTTCCTCGGTCTCATGCAACACTCCGTGCTTCTACACTTCCTTCCTGCTGGCAGAATTCTTGCGTTCGTCCCGGTAGAAATCAAACCCCCCTTTCAAGACGACACCGCCAATGATAAGCAACATCAGGCGATCAAATTTCGTGTCAATCTTCTTGTTGACATGGTCGAACCCTTTATCGACCTTGCTGGTCAGATCCTTAAGGCTGGATTTGACATCGTTCATCTGAACCTTCAGAATTGTGACATCCTAATAAATAGTTAAAAAAATATGTCCTTCAACGGTAGACTAGACTAAGAGCCCACTTTATCTAGAGCATGGAATTGTTCGTTCGTAAAAGATATTGTCGATGTACCTTGAGCCGGACCGAGATTGCCTGGAGCCATACCATTTAGAACATGCTCATGCGCAGACGACTCATCGCTACCACGGTTTCTCTAAATCACCGGTATTCTATAAGTAACGACATAGTAAAAACAAGTGCCCTGACGGTTGAAGACGTACCGGACTAGTAGCGAAACGACGTCTTGCAATGGTATTAAACCCGCCACGCAACTCATGACGGAACCCCCAACTACCAATAGAAAGGCAAACAATCTTTGAAGAAAGAAGCATGATGGTGTCTTGTTTTGTCTTGCCGCTTTGCCCTGGTGTTCGTTTCTCGCCGCTGTGTGAACTGTGAATGTGGACAACGGTTTCGCGTTGCTGCTCAAGAGAGCCTACTGGCCAAGAAATGCAGCTAGGCAGAGCTACAGTTACCCTGCAATCCAAGATTTTCCGCCGACATGCAGATTCTCGACCTTCCGCATATGGCACCCCTACGCTGTGGCTTGGCAGCTTTTCAAAAGAAAGTTCTTGGCATTTCATGATTTTTGTCAGGCAAAGTCACTGGGCCACACCCGGATTTGGAAGATCGGGAATCTACATGTCTCATCCGTCCAGGGAATAACCGTGCCAAGGTTCCCGGGCTTAACAGTCGTGCTTGCCCTTTGCTTTTTCTATTCGGCGGTGCTTGTTCCGAACGCTCGTTACCCTCACACATACCTGGCGAGACTTTCGAGTTTTTGCGGCATGCGAACATCAGTCACTGCCACTACGCTAAATTCTCTACTCGTAGGTCAATTTTTGGTTCAGTCGTTCACACAGCTCCTAAATCTAGTTCTCCCAACCCCCCGGGCCCTATAATGCAAGGCGGGTTCGAGCGGTGCCATATACTAGTAGAACGGTGAGGGGTGGTGGGGATTGTAGGTAGCGGCGGGTAACTAATTTAGAAGTGACTTTAGAAGACAGTAGCTGGCGGCTAGATCTGTGTGGGCCATGGGCGGCCGAGGCTAAAGTCAGAGGTCCTTTTTTTCTGTGATATCCTCAGAATCATCCGTGAAACGAGACAAAGAGTCCGGGAGTGGAATACCGGTATTGCATCACGGCAAGGGTGCGGTGCGGTATTAGGAGAGGGATCTCAGTTCTTACCATTTCGGGGGTGGGTATCGTGGTATCATGGCTAGTTATGCCTAGCTGCCCTAGCAAGATGAGGAGACAGACAGTGCGATTATTTTTTTGCTAGGACCAAATTGTACGAGTTCCCACAACGCCAAAGCGTTTTTAATTTAAAAAAGAACCGCTATGCCACCCAGACTTGAGAAAAAGTGCCAAATTTTGGCCATATTCAATAACAGTCTTTTTTGAAAAGGCGTCGACATTGTGAGTAGCTAGGAGCCCCCAGTCCTTGAGTACTCGTAATTGCCTGACGTTTGTAAAAACCATTGCTCTTGCATACCACTAAAATCTTGAGGCTCCGGTGCATGTATGCCTGGATTGGTTATGCTCCTGTTATATAACGAAAAGAGAATTGAAGAGGCTCCGGCTAATTTTTTGTCCATATGCAATGGCAGTCGTTTTTTCCAAACGTCATGCGATTATGAGTATGTCAACCAGTGGGCCTAACTACAGATGATGAGGAGGCTCTGTCTATCTTTCTTAGAGCCAACGGGATACGCCTAGTTATGGTGGACGCTTGCCCCTTTTTTATTTTTATTTTTTCTCGTCTAATATTTAGTGTTAGCTAGTTGCGCACACACCACGAAGGGAGCTCATCCATGCTCAAATGCTCCGGGAGCTGCGAGAGATCCCTGAAGAGGAAAGTACACTTTTCCCGGCTGAAAGTAAGTATCCCACAAGACCGGTACGAGTAGGCGACTGCCCCCACACGAAGGGAATGTTGTTTTCTAGGGGGTCCCAATGAGAACTCCTCCGCAGCACATTACCCAGCAGCAAACGATATCCCGTACTCGAGGTTATTGGTTGGAGAGTTCGCTATAGGAAGTAGGCGATATTGGTAGACTGTCATAGTTACTCCGAGGCCAAAGGGGTGTCATGTGTGGGGAGGGTGAGAAATCCATCCACCCTGCCGGGTGAGTATGACACTTTGTAAGGATCGAAGCATTCTTGCTACTCCCGGCTGCACCCCTCATACCCCTAATACCGATGCCAATAGAAGATGGGCGAATGAGAAAATTGTGAGCAAGCGCGATGTGTGTGGATGTGGATGTGGACTTGGGATGTGTGGATGAGGATGATTGGGATTTGTGCAGTGTTCCAAACCGTCTAGTCCGTCCGTCTTGGAGGGAGGACGAGACTGACCGCCAGTGTTATTCAGTCCTTTTTCCGCTCTGTAGACAGCCTAAGGCAGAGTAGCTAAGACGGGACGCTCTGTCGGGCCCGGTTGGGTCCTAGGGACCTTTCCAGCTTCATATTTTCAACCGATATGCTCAAGCACAAATTCGAGATTTCGTGTCTCTCACCATCCATGATCTTGGAAATCATGTGCCACACGAGTAAACTCATAAGCAGCAACCATACATCTTTAAGAACCAACGATTTATAGTAGTCTTTGAAGAGAAATTGGAGATCAGAGAGGAATGAATTGGCTCAATCTTGTCTTAAAGCTCATGGACTTGATTATCTAACCTTCTTCTCTTTCTCGCAGGGATATTACTTACTTCCCCTGCTGCATGGCATCATAATACATCACTCATATTTCATCGGCAGTCCCCAGCTATCCCCTGCAGTCCCCCTCACGTTTTATTCCCTATCCCCGGCCGTCACCCATAAATACCTACCGTGTGGGGCCACCCCCCGCAGTCCTCCCCTACACCCTATAGTCCTTTCCTACACCCCACAGTTTTCTAATACCCCCTATGGTCCCCCCCAACAATCCCCACCATTATGCCATCTCCCCTGCAGTCTGCTCGAGCGGTTACCGTCTAGTGCATTTGACTGTGCTAATAAACGAATAGCGTGTCGGGCCCGGCGGTCATAGCCAAGGACGGCAGTCCCCTAGGTAATTTTCCTTGCGCCAGACTCCGTCCAGCGGCCTCATTCGGCCCCGTCTTCCTTAAGTTATCTCCGCCATCCCTGTGCCCCCGCACGGTTCGGGACACTAGAAAAGATATCCGATCAGAACTTATACGACGTTATATAGCTGTGTTCAAAGGGCATACGGAAAACCCTAGTAAGTTAGAATCAATAGTCAATGCGAACCCCAACACCACTTTCATGTTTGATACAAGTACGGTATCATAGTAGCAAATAAATAAACTCCCTGTCTGCATTAATGACAGTGAAATATTGCACCGAGTGAGATTCAATCCGAAAGTGGCAACCGCCATCTGCTGAGTCAAAAGCATGGAGGGGTGACTCAGAAGATGCTAAAAAATTGAAAACGCAGTTCCGGGTAGCAGGAGAGGTCCAAATACACTCGGTGGGGAGCCTCTGCAGTTTTCACTCCAGTGTTCGGTCTGCTATTGCGGTCGGTTTCTAGTTCCGGACACTCATTCTGACAGTGGGTAAAGGTAAGTACAAGTACTAGTTATTACCGACTTCCTTCACAAGGGAAAGAAGAAGAAAGAAAAAGGAAAGCCGGCAGGCAAAGCTATTGCTAGTGTGCATGAAGCTAGGTGTACGGCGGGTCATGTAGACATCGAGTGCAAAAAAAAAAAATCCTAAGCGAGTAGGGGCCAAAGCACTGAGTTTGCTTACGTAAGTAGCCAGTTGAAGCGAGGAGAATCCACATTACCCCAAGTTCTGCACTTCAACTACAGCCACATGGTCCTTATCTAGCTATAGCTATTACTCCTGCCCATTATTTCAATTAACTGCTCACTCAGCGGCCCTCTACAGTGGGTCAAGTATTTGTGGGTAGATATTGAGAGCAAAAACCACCCGAAGTGAGCCAAAGCATGGGGTTGCTTACATAAGCTGCCAGGGGAGCTACCATTTCATCCAAGTTCCGTGCTTCGTCTATAACAAGATGATTCTTATCTACAGTAATTAGCTATCACTTTTTTGTATTCTATTATTTCCATACAATAACTACTATATTTGACTAGTAGGTCCCGCCCATCCAACAGGTACTGCATTATCTGGAGATACTGGAAATCGCCCAAAGGCTTCGTGCTGCCATGTCGGAGGCAGCTTAGCGGACATTATGTTAGAATAATAGCTTCAATGTGACGGAAGCACGCCTGGTTAGGCATAGTGGGAGCTCGCACATTACTACTGTATATAGACACTTCTCAAAGGTATAAGTACCATGGTCTGGTACCCAAGTAACTAAGAGCCAATGGACTATCCTGATCCTTATTTCTACAAGTGTACTCTCTTTGTTCGCACACCTCACATACGAGATTTCCGGCATATTGAAATCATGGAAAGCGAGTGACAATTTATGATGGTGGAGTTCGATGACCCGGCATTAAGGTCTCCATTCTGGGAGATTGGTTTTCTCTAATACAAGACTCGCTCTACCATCAGTGCAGTAAAAAAAGTAGATCTCGCACGGGCCTAGTTGTGTTCCAGTCATCAGGGTCGCCATTAAAATGCTCTTAGGCCCACACAATCGCTGAATTCATGCGGCTCAACTGTGGTTGCCCCTTACCATTTTATCCCCTTCAGTGATAGCACCATTTCCAGTATCGCCAGATAATGCGGTACTGTACTGTGGCGCATATCAATAGCTATCGTGACCTTTTACATTTTTTGTGAAGATTGCGGATGCTTTGAATAGAGAAGTAGACGGTTTAAGTAGCACTCTTCATCTTATTAAAGAGAGGCGAGAACACCTCTGAAAAACAACAAGCATCGTGGGATTTTTCTTCGTCTGAAAGAAATCGTCCCATCAGTCTTCATCCTTCACTATTTTGTAACTTGAGCAAACGAATCAATCACGGCTATCAAGGAATCGTCCATCAACCTCAATTATCAGTCTTTGCTTTCTTTTGCTTTCTTCCACAGGCTACCCTCACCGGAGGCTCTGCAGTCCTGATTGCCAATGCCTGCCGGGGAAGACCCGCAATAGTACTGTACCTGTATTGTGACGAGTAAGGATTATACTCTAAGAGCGGGGCGGCTACCTACACAGGCAACACTGAACATGACGAACTAAAGAATTAGCAAACCACTGCAGAGACCCTGCTAAGAGGGTAGTAGATAGCAATAATGGGCAGGAGACTAAGAAACTATAACTAGATAAGGATCATGTAGTTGTAATTGAAGTGCAGAACATGGAAGAAATGTGGATTCTCCTCGCTTTCACTGGCTGCTTACGTAAGCAAACTCGGTGCTTTGGCCTCTACTCGCTTAGGTTTTTTTTTTTTGCACTCGATGTCTACATCACCCGCCGAATAGGTGCAACACATGCTGGGGCAGGTTAGCAGTATTGAGTGTCTGGTGTCAAGCGATGGGGATTCACGATTTTCATTTGTATCTAGCTACTATGGTGGCCGGGGAGGAGAAAAGGAAACAAAATTTAATATCCTCTATAAAAAATTTTGAAAGTTGGGATAAGAAAAGCTGGAAGTAGAGGTAAACTTGTTTTATCCCCTTTGTAGCCAATAGTAGGGTTTGCTCAGGCAGGTTAGGGAGATTTCCCCCATCTTTCTATTTCTCAATTTTCTCGTCGCGGCGCGAAGTTCAATTAATTAGGGTTGTCCTACAAAACTTGCTTGAAACCTTTCTTCAGCTGGCATAAAAAAAAAAGAGATGTTGCTATCATACTTTGATATCATAATTATTATGGTATTCTATAGGGGGCAGTTAGATTTTCTCGTGGTCTACTTGTAGCTTGGGCCCTGCCGAAAAAGTGAATATTCTAGAACATTCACAAGTAGGGCTACAAGCAAACAAGAAAGCAACGCTAGCCAAGTAACTATAAGTAAGGCCGATTCCCCCACAGGTGCTCGACCAACGACAAGACAAATTCAGCCATTCAACACACGAAGCCTAACCACGACATCCATGCCCCCCAAGCCATCAAAGATGGAGAATCCAAGCAAGAGTGGTAAGGCCAACAGGAAGACCCAGAAATCAGTTTCATCGAGGGAAAACACATATGAGCGCACGACATGCGATGCTGTACTGCTTGCCGAATCGAAAATTGGAGATGACAGAGAAATGAAGGAGGAGGCCGAAGATGCGCTCGAACATGTACTGCGAGAGGAGGCCCTTTACGTTGAGGATGTAAGAGGTGAACTTTTCATTGGCAATCACCGGGGCCTCGACCTGGCTAGGGTGTCAGCAGAAGTTCGGGCAGTCAAGGATGAGATTGCCTCTCAAAACGAGGAGCTCTCACGCCAGAATAAAAACTACGAGGATATGCTCTCACGCCAGAATAAAAAGCACGAGGATGTGCTCTCGCAGTACGAAGACAAGCTGTCACGGTACGACAAGCTGGTCACTCAGCTCAGAACACAGGCCTACTATTTTGAAGTTTCTTCAAGCAAGTATATGGAGTTGCGAAATCGGTACATCAGCACCTTTAAGCGTGACAAACTCGGTCTCTCGAACTGCACAGACAACAAAATCATTAAGAAAGGAAATGAGTCTGCACATGGCCCCAATGCCATTCTCGACGCTGCACTTTATACAGTACTAAAACGAAGATCCGATACAGAGACCTTTGAGACCCTTTATGGCTTAAACCCTTCCCTGGTATCAGGACTACGTGAGTATCAACTCTCCCCATCCTTAAAAATTGGTTGTCTAACTTGTTCAGACCACAAGCCGACTATTGAGGCCCTGAACACTCATGCTGGCATCATTTCCTCTCTGGACAAAGTTGGTAGTGACAAATTCTACAAGCTTTTCGCTGAGTTTATCAAACTCCTGAAGGAATCGAACTGCGACAAGAGCTCTCTGGAGGTTGTTAGCTCGAAATGTTTGAAACGTGCTTGCTCTACTTTTGTTGGCTGTGTCAAAGACGAGGTTCATCCGGTTGACCTGAAGTAAGGTGGAGCGGCCCATCTGGATTTGGATTTCTCGCTGGTTGGCTAGTGTTTCCCTCGAACTGATTAAATAATACAATCTAGCACAAGAGGCGAGGAGCTGGGATGATGAGAATCCAATTATTTGTGGTACTTTTGGTGTATCTTAATGTCAATGGTAGTGTTTAAACATCTCCTGCAATAATATTATTATCAAATCATTAATCCAAGCTCATCTTTCCCTCATATCTTTCTATCCCACCGTTAGTTTGTGAACAAAAAATATGCCTCTCGGCAGGTCTCACGGCGAAAAAAAAAGACTTCTAACACTCCCCTACGCCCTAGACTATGACTCAGCAAAAAATACATCCGACCTCAACTTATGCGGTGCGTTACATTGCCTTGTGCAAAGTGCATACAAAAAATCCTGACTCTAGGAGCCTCCCCCTCAAACTCGCGATTCGACTTTTCTGACGTACCTCCGATCACTGAATTTGGAGGCCAAAGGTCTTGGGAAGCGTCAGTGCATTCCTGTCACTATATAAGGTCAGCCTTCAGCATGTGTTGAGTCTCAAGAACTGGAACATCATGTTGGAATATGTGTCTTCTCGGAATCCGGTGACTGGTGGTTGACCTCATCGTATACTTTTCGGATATGGAAGCCGAGTTGAGGACACGAGTACATTTTGTTGTGACTGCTGTTTTGTAGTATATTA
>Ga0307507_10002201_pt1 | contig 41707 bp, 13 predicted proteins | sample 7_EM_MG_FD_207223 | JGI IMG/M metagenome (GOLD analysis project Ga0307507, IMG submission 207223) | Populus trichocarpa ectomycorrhiza microbial communities from riparian zone in the Pacific Northwest, United States - 7_EM | ecosystem: Host-associated > Plants > Roots > Unclassified | place... | reverse complement strand
TAAAGTAGAAAAGGGAGATATAGAGGTATTTTATATAGGGGTATCTTGTCTTAGTTTTTATATGGTACTATTCGCAAGCATTACTCTATTATTAAGTAGGTAGTATAGGTAGACATCTATAGATCGATTTAAATAGCTCTAGAGAATTAAGCTAAGATTAATTAAGCACATTCACTGTATTACGGCGCTGGTGGAAAACGGTGGACGTTATAGTAGACGCAGAGTCACGTGAGCTTACGTGACTCGGGGACCACATAAAACTTTAAGCAGCGCTGCTATTCTTCTCCTTTCCTTTCTCTAGCTCTGGATCCTCGTTTATAGACAATCCAATTATACAGACTTGCGCGTCCATCTTACCGTAGTCGTGCCTCAATTAACTAAGTCGCTAACACACTAGACGAGATCTCAGCTAATAGAAGTGTTAGCAACTCAGTCAATTGAGGCACGAGCACAGCAGGAGGGACGCGCAAGCCTATACAATTGGTAGTCTATAAACGAGGATCCAAAGCTAGAGAAAAGGAAAAGAGAAGAAGGGTAGCGCCGCTCAAGGTTTTATACAATTGTCTAGTCACGTGACTACGACTGTCTGGAATAGTAAGAAACTGTCTGCGATTATCCACCACAATCCACTGCCACAATCCACCGTTTTCCACCAGCGCCGTAACAAGAAGTTCTATTTAATTAGGCCATACAACAATTTCCTTTCCTTAAGAACCCCTTATCCACTTATACTATATTACTCTCTCTCAGCTAGCAGCTACTTCGGCTTAAAAATATATTGCCCAGAATCTAATATTCTAAGCAGAATCCTAAGCTCGCTATCATCGTTATATAGTGTTAAGCACTGGCTAAGCGAGTCAAACTCCTTCTCTTTTCTAGTATTATAGTTCCTTAAAGTTAAACTCATTAATACTCATTTATTCTTCCAATAGAATAACCTATAAAATAGTTGAGAAACATATAATTTAATTTAATTTTGCTTCATTAGAATATAGAAAAGTAAAAATCATAACAAGCAATTAAATATACTTTAAAGTATTTAGAACTTTCTTTATATATATTTTAATAAACATACTAGCTATTAAAATTATAAATAGTAGACTTAAGTCCTATAAATAGTAGACTTAAGTTTTATAAATAGTAGACTTAGGTTTTTTTTATAATAATAGCTAATTTCCTTAATTTTACTAGCATTATGGATTCTACTAATTCTACTAACTTAAAGATAGGTAATAAGAGTGGAGTTAGGTGTTCTAGTAGTATATCTAAAACTATTCTAGATTTATCGCAAATACAAAACTCTAATATAAAAGCTCAAGGAGCCAAAGCAAAGCAAAAACAAGAGATATTACGAAAAAGAACAAAGACCCTTTTCAAAAAAGCAGACAAGTTATAATCTATAGCTGGGGCAAAAGTATTCTGTGTTCTAAACGTGTAAAATAAATGGTACTTTTACACGTCTATAGAGCAGCCATCATGGCCACCAACTATAGAATAGCTTATACGTTAACGACCTTTATCTAAAGATATCTTCTAACTAAGTACAGAGTCAAATATATCCAGTGCCTACAAAGCTTACGCCCAAAGACTTTAAAAAGGAGAAGAAGAACTAAATATAACAGTAGCCATTTTCTGTTAGCCCTTATAGCTTAGACGGCTGATTTAGTGTCACAGCTTAAATAAATGCCTCTAAACCAAATCTTAAACGAATGCTGTATTACGAAGATACTAAGCTAAGGAGAAGGAAAGGGGTCGCCAGGACCAATATAAACAAATATATAGAGGTAACCGCCAAGCGCCTAGCCAATCGTAGGGTGTGGCAGAATATAGTAGCATTTGGCAGAATTTAGCAGGTAACGCGCCCTAGCACCATCACATTTAGTTTACACATAGTAACTTCTCTTAAAGCAAGCATAGCCCCTATTAAAGCTAGTGAAACACCTTATGTATATTGTATACGTTTCTCTTAAAGTAGACAGTATTTTATAGCCACTTTAGGTATTAAGTATAGTTATATAAGAACTCATTTTATTACCTAGGCTAATAGAAGTGGGTCTCTATATACTAGAACGTCTTTACGCAAGACATAGTAGTGTGTTGCGCAGTTTATATCTATAAATCACCCTCAGTGCCTCCACTGCTAGAAGAAGCCGCAATTTCTTTAGTAGTTAGGAACCGTCCACAAGAACTACGTGGTCGTCTTATCACATACTTATATTGGGATTCATACTAATATGGCTTTCGTCCTTTCCAAAACATACTATTAAATTATATACAAGTTTTACATCTCACCAGAATCCAATTATACTGCTTTATATTAACGTACAAGGGCTCAGCCTCAACAGCTTCAAGCTTAGGTGACTATTCGTATTACTCAATTAAAAGTGCCTGCTAAGGATAATAAATTGCAGCACCGCTTTCCTATGGGTTCCTCCGCCTCTATAGCATATTAGGTAAGGAATAACTTCCTTTATTAACAAGTTCTAGCGATGGATCTGGCTTAATTTATGTTGTGGTTACTAAGACATTTAAATATCCTACCAATTGACCTTAATCTTTGCTAAGATAATACTAACCCGCGGCAGAAGCCCACACAGCTTTTTATATATCCAGTCAATACATCCCTAGAGGAAATCCATATATATTAGTAGTTGTATCCTCTTTAGAATTTGGGTATCATGGGTTCTGCTAAGTAGTATATACTAGAGGGTTTTAATAGGCCAGGGGCCAAGGAACCTCTTATAGTATATAACTCTTACTTAAGATTTTGTTGTCTTGCTCTGCTAGAAGCCGATTCTTATATACTATTTGCTGTTGCTAATATTGGAGGTCTGGCTAATATTCCAATAAGTTCTATAGTAGACCTAAAAGATTTAAGATAGGTTGTTCCTCACACGTGTAAGAGTATATAATGGCTGCACTATTCATGGTTAGTAGTGCTTATTATTAGGGCGAAGTAAGAGCGTCTAGTTCTTATTTATTAATATAAAGATTGGATGGAATGGCTAGACCAAGCGTAGATAAAAATATAGGTTGCAAATTCCGCCAGGCCTAGCGGTGGCGGGGCGCTTCCAATATATACCCTATACTAACCCCTTTTTCTGCGGCACAGTCAATAGTACGGAGCGGCGTGAAAAAAAACGGACAAATGGCCTATAAATTTGTGATAAATCTCTACCACTAATATGTAAAGGTTTTGCTTCCCGTACTATACTTAGTAATTGACCAGCTACCTAATCTAGAGCTCCAGTATCCAGCATTAGTATCTTAACGGAGAGATAGTCAGCCCACCATTTCCAATTCTATAGATCTTCGCCTTTAAACATCTATATAAAAGAGCTCCTTAAGCCTATCGCCATTTCTATAAATTTTTATTTTTTAATTCCTCCTTATTATTCTTTCTAATGCTTTTTACTGGCCTTATAGATAAGGCTCGAGTTGATATGGTTATTACCAGTGTCTTTCTAGATGCCTTTTACCAAGACTACTTATTAATTACGCCGTTATTGGAACCCCCACCTTGCTAGGAGATGCCCATAATTAAGTCTTCTAAAATTAGTCTTCTAAAATAAGCAGAGGGGTCCTCTTTAACTCTTCCCTAGCTTCCTCTAATCGTGTTTTACAAGGCGAACCCAAAAATAGGACTACTAAATTATATATTAGAAAACCATATTTCCATCTCAATTCCATTATGGCGGATATTAATAATAGTAACCTATTTATCAAACCTAACCACTCCCTACAAAGCTATTACAATTCTTTTAAATCTCAAATAGGCTATAAACTTATGCTTGGCGAAACACGTCACTATAGCTATTATCCAGCAGAAGCTAAATGGCCGTTTCCAATTACTAGGGCCCTTAGGGCAATAGAAGACCATCTATTTAACTCCCTAAATCTTAGCGCTAGAGCTATAGTACTTAACGCAGGATATAGAGTAGGACACATTGCAATATATATAGCAAAGAAAGGGTTACGCGTTTTTGGAATTGACGTCGTTAACCATCACCTCACTAAGGCGAACAGAAATATTAAGGCAGAAAACTTTAAACAGCAAGTATCTGCCCAAAAAATGGACTATTATTATCTAGACGGCCTCCAGAACAATTTAATTAACGGAGTTTATACTATAGAGACTCTTGTATATGTAACAGATCTAGGACAAGTCTTATATAAGTTTTACCAAGTCCTTAAACCAGAGGGGTCCGTTATATTACATAAATACGATTTTAAATTCAGTAAAGCGCCTAAATACCTTAAAGATGCTATAAATAAAATTAATACTTTCGCATCTATGCCAGTAAATAGGAAATTCAAGGAGGGAGTCCTACCGCAAATACTAGAGGATATAGGTTTTTAAAATATTAAGGTATAAGACCTATCCAACAATATTAAGCCGATGCTCCGTTTATTCTTCGCTATTACCTACCTACCTTTTCTAATTATTCGGCTTTTTGGCCTTAAGAAATGGTTTATCAATACTGTTTCAGGTATAGAAGGCTATAGGGGAAGAAACTATTAGAGGTATATTATTATAACCTGCATAAAGCCAGGAGTTCCTAAAGTTAACGTACCATTAATTAATCCGGGCCTTCTAAAGCCTTAAGCGGTGCATAAAACCTAGGCATTAAACGTTTATCCAAGCTTATAATAATTGTCTTTTAAAGTACACTTTGGATTAGTGAAGGGTAATTTGCTTCTAGTAATACTTACACAAGTCTAGTAATTAGCCAGTAGTAGTAGAAAGTTAAAAAGAATAGCTGTAAAGTAAATCCGCTAGAGCCGCTCGCCACTCTAGAGCTGGACTAGGTAGTGATGAATCTTACTATAGCTTAGATAGGCAAAAAGTAACTAGCTCTGCCTGCCCCAGCAGTTTATATAGCGTCCAGCTAGGGAGCCCTACAAGATAGAATAGTGCATATTCTGTTTAACCCACTCGCCCAAACTTAAGGCGGCGTAGCTATTATACGGGCATTATCTGGATACTAAACAAAGATTAAACAGTGCTAGTCTTTCCATAGACTAATTAGGGCAGCGTAAATTCATAAAGACATTATTAGGGGAGGATTAGGGACTAAATTAGGTGGTATAAGCCTTTAGTGGATATAAGTGTTCTCAATTACTAAGCTTATCTTAGTCACTACTAGCGCAACTACCAAGATAGTCCACTATATTTGGCGGGATAAATTAGGCCCCACATAGACCTAGAAATTTTAGGATTGTTTTACTATGGATTAAGCGAACTCGTCTTAGACAATAGAGGATTTTACAAATTTCTTCTTTATCAACACTGCTTGCCTCACTCAAATCGCAGCCAATATAGATTATGCTTAGAGCCTTCCTAGACCTATTATTAAGCCTAAGGGGTCCCACTGTCAAATATATCTCTGCACTCTATAGGATAACCAGTCTAGAACCAGGTTATAGCTAGAGAACTTTTATCTACAGACTAAACCTAAATTAAAAATAGTTAAACAAAAGCTTAATAAGAAAGATAAAGTCATTAAACAAACAAAAGCTACCACAAAGAGATTAGAACCAGTGATATAACTAGTCTAGTTCGCTTATTAGTTAGTTAGTTGGAAATGCTTCAAAATCATAACCAGTTCGGAGCTTTAGTTAGCTTCCAGCTGGTTGGTTCCAAAGCTCTGTAATTAACCGGTTAACCAGCTAAACCAGTAGAGTTAGTATAGGCCTTTAGCGGTAATGATTTAGGTAAGAGCATACGCCATATATAGGAGCCAAGGCCACTAAATGGTCAAGATCTACCACCTCATTTCCAGATACTATTTTGAGAGTTAAGCTTGGTGTTATACATCGCCCATTTCTACGCGTTGCCTCCTTCTCGCGTCGCCTTACTTATTAATTTGGCAGGTTATAGAGCTAAAGCTCTATATACTACTTATCTTCTATATAGGTGGTTAAAGAGATTTTAAGGAACTTCGACCGCACGGTTAAAGTTATTTAATTAGTTAGATTTGTTGCTAAAAGGTTTCTCCCACAAGCCTTATCACATAATATCGTTATAGGCTTATTTGCTAATATTACTGCTTTATCCTTATTGCCCTTATTTCTCCCTATCGCCAATTCAATGGAGGCCTTTATTGCTTTAACCAGTTAATTATTAAAGCAAATAAGTACTTAAAATCTTAGTACAGGCGCCTGAATCCAAAGGCCTTTAAGTAAGGCGTCAATCCTAACGTTGGTAATTTATATAAGGAAGAGGCTACTGCCAAAGCTACTACTAAAGCTGCTGCTAAAAAGGATTTTAATATATAGGGCAATGTAGATCAGGAAGCTGGTAAAGGAGGTACACAAGAAGGAGGTACATAGAAAGGGCAGGGTAATAAGGGCAATAAGAGCCAGAAGGAAGATAAAGGCGATAAGGAAGACACTATTAAATATATTATTATCAACAATTAATCGCAACTTAATACTATACCAAGCCTTATAATATATCAAATATTATCTGGTTAAACCGGTTAAACCAGTTCGCGAACTAGTTCGGAGCTTTAAATAGGCTATTAGTTAGTCACAGAGGTCAAATTTATAACCAACCAGACCAGTTATATCACTAATTAGAACAAGGAATAGAGCAAATCGCCAAAGCACAACAGTATAAGAAAGAGGGTGGCTAAGATTATATTTAACCAAATAGATTTAGAGAGATTATATCAGAGAATTTTAATAATAATAATAATTAGAACCTTCTATGGGATATTATAACAGCAAAAGGGCCAAAGTAAGATAGTTTAACTACAAATTAGGGAGAATCTTCCTCTCTATAAATTTTAACCTTCCATGCTAGATGCCTTCCATAAGCCATTTTACAGAGACTATTTTACACCAGGTTCAAGATTGGAAGTAGAGGCTTTAGCTAAGAAGTCGTTTCAAGTCCTATAGCTCAATCTTAGCGTTATTATAATAATGTAGAAATAAACGTACTATTTATTACTATATATAACTCACTACGAAGTTCTGACTTGTATTTAAAGTGATATATACGGTAGGGGTCTAAATCTCGAGATTTTTTAAGGTACGACCATAATTTTCTTAATAAGTCTATTAAGAGACTTGGAAGTGCCAAGGTAAAGTAGATATACAATTTTAGCTTAAGGACCTATAAAGTATAGCAAAACTTTACTTATATATACATAGGCGCCTTAGGAGATTTAGTATTAAAGCAGCCATCTATAAAGTATCTTTCCGTATAGTTACACGCGATATTTAGTATACTTAGATAACAAATAGTAGTCTAGGGCTTATAATCGTAAATCCTATAGTAATAAGTCTCTCCTAAAGTGTAAAGACGGCTCAGGGTCGTGATATAATACATAATCATACTAAGATCGAAGTTTAACCTTAATATCTACAGTATTGTAAGCCCTATAATGAATTACAAATATATAAAGACCAATACCTCAGAGTATTAACACGCTATTATACCGTTATCGTTAGAGCTAGACAACTTATCTCAGGAGGTCTCCTCCAAGAGGCTATTAGAATTAATATTACCTTATATAATATTAGTTTCCCAGTAACGTCGTCTTTGGTCATAGGCGCAATCCGCGAAATCACCTATTATTGCTAAAATATCGGTTTCTTCCATAAAACTCTTAAAACTATTATATTCCTCACTGTATAGACTTTCATACTGGCTCCACAGCTTAACATCAACTTCTTTTTAAGTATAGTGGTCACCCTCTTTATAGCGTAATTCCCAATATCAAAATTCTTTTTTACGCTCTTAATATACCTCGTGCCTCTATAAACCCTAAATATATCCTATAATTTCTAGGCTAAGATCTATTGGTAGCCAAGAGAGGCTTAAATCATCTAAAGCTTTAAGTTTCGGCTTCATTTCGTCATGAACTTAGAGATAGGCTAGAAAATATAGTAGGCTAATTAGAACAATCTAGGCCAGATTAAAGGGAGGATTACTAAAAAAGGGAGGGTTAACTAATTATACAGTTTGCCTTTAAGTGGATATCATTACAAGAAATAAATAATGGTCGATTACTCTATAATTTTATAATATCATCTCATAGCTAGTTAAAGGCTGGACTATGCCGGTATTTATATAAGTTGCAGTATCACGTAATAAATAAAAATTATTATAATTATCGCTTAGCGCGAATATTCAGATTATTATTACTAAAATTAATTCTTAAGCCATAACTAATATAATTCTAAATAAGTTAAATAGTTATAAACTACTTGGACAATATACGGACAATTTTCTACACAGCTACAATAAGTAAAATAGCAGTACTCCAGTATAATGCCCTACGTTTTATTACTTTGCTGGTAACGGAGGGTATTACCAGGGAATTTTAACTCCGTGGAATAATTGTAGCGGAAATCAGAGATGTGCTTAAAGAGAGAAAGGCGGAAGATATACTAGATATAGAGCCTAAACTAGTAGCGCCAGCAGATAGTAGAGTATTGGATACCATAAAACTAGACGCTGAGATAAACATACCTACTAAAGATAATATAAAATTAACTATATTTAGTAATGCTACGGTGGATAACGCGGCTGTGGAAGACAATAAGGCGGTAAATATAGCTAAAGTAGATCCTAAGCTAGATATACTTACTAGTAATCCTAATAATACAGTACTTAATAAAGATAGAGATGCTATAGTCAATAAGGCTATTAGCGTCGTGGAAATTAAACTTAGTAGTATAGATACAGGCATTACTGCATTTTAAATAAACTGCTCCATTTAGTTTCCGGGATTTAATACAAACACCATCCCAACAGAACAGTGGGATATAGGTATATATTGCTTGCAGTAAAACCACTAGGGATTCGTATTTTGGACAAAGAAAAAGAGGGTGTTATTAGTACGATTTAATAGATTAAAGTAAATAAAATCTATATCAAATAAATTTATAGCTATATAAGGCTGCTCAAATGTTAATTATATTAAGGTGTAATTTAATACAAGAAATTAAAACTCTAGAACATCTCCAACGTTTATAGAAAGATTATTCGGCAAGAATAGCAATTCGCTATGCGCTCCAACTTGAACCAAATATATAGCCAAAGGCTGGCTTGCCAAGGACATTTGCAAAAGGTATCCGGTTAAAGCTATAACAACAAGTAACGGGCTACTCGCCGGCGTAATTAGCGTATTAGGAACGCTTAGTCCTATTGCCTATATTCCAGATGTTGTCTGAGCTTTCAAAGTAGCTATTTAAGAGGTCACGACCATCTAAAAGGTGATTTCTAATACAATGGTTTGCGTATTTGTAAGTGTTAAGACACTCTATATAGCAGAGGAAATAACCGGCGCTAGTATTCTAGATAGAGCTGCTGTGATTAATGTTTAGCTAATCTAAGAGAGCGCCAGCTAATTGCTTTACGGATTAGATTAGATAGCTCCAACTAGCTTAAATTTCAATTTAATATTAATTAAATTCTCTATATCTCCATTAACTTGGAATTTAAGATTAATATTACAACTCGCCAGCAAGAGCAGTAATAGAAAGAGAACTAGTTTTATATTTAATTAACAACCTAAAGTACAAACCCAGAGTAAAAGTAATATTTACATTTATATTAAATATATACTTATTTTTAGGTTATATAAGTTCCATTTCAAGTTATATTCTAAGTTAATCTATATGTCTTGTTAGTTACCTTCCTAATTTAGCTACTCCCTAAACTGTTCCGTTTTAAATTATATACTAAATAAGTTTAAAAATAGAAATATATTTTTAGAATATGCTAATAAAAATAAAAACCCTTTCTTCTATAATGTCTACTTAACTTATGTATTTCTTCTACTTTAAGTTACCTACCTTTAATGGCTTACCCAAAAACCCCTTATCCCCTAAGAATTCTAAAATTTCTACCTCTTCAGCTTGTCCTAGAAGAAAATAAGCTTTCTCAAAGACATTCTCAACCTTATATTCACTCCAAAGCAGCCGCTAACTCGGATCTAAATAGTTCTCAAAGCAAAGATAACTTCCTTAATAAAATTATTAAAGATTACTATAATCCAAGTAGCGATAGCAGCTTAGGTAGGATTTTAATATCTAGTAGTTTAATAGCTAATAGAAGAAAGATTGCTTAATATTAGGTATAATACCTATCATCCACCAACCCGCTAACAAATATATGGCATATTACCAAGAAGGTGTTACATTATATTCGCCTCAGCTTTAGGATAAGGAAAAGTGGAAAATAGAGGATATTATTAAGGAAAGACTTACTCCACAAGGCAAAGAGTATAAAGTTATATAGAAGGAATCCTAGGTTCCTAAGTCAGGATTAAAAAATGCAGAGCGTATACTACATACATTTAAAATGCGGAAGGAACAATTACAGCTGCTTTTAGATAAACCAAAGTCTATATATAGTAGAAGGGATTCGTTTTAAGGTAGAACTATAGAATATTAAGTAATTAGTTAGTAATATAGATAAGTTAAACTAGTTCTAGAGTTAGGCTAAATTAACATTATAGTTTTAAAGATTTTATAAGAACGTAGAGCTCTCTACTACAGACTAGAACTGTGATCTACATATAAGATATAATATAAAGAAGGACTTAATAAGGGAGATCGATATAACAGGCTTATACAAATGCCTCTAAACCAAAGCTTATAGATTGCTACCATACAAAGATACTAAGCTAAGGAGAAGAAGAAGAAGACTATCAAAGACTAATAAGATACAAAGGGGGCGCCAAGGCGCTAGTGGTTAGCGAGCCAATGGCGATTTTCCATCCTGGGGATGGAAAATTCTAATTAGTTAGTAGGAGTCAGGGTCCGCTAAATATAGCAGGTGGCGTTACCCTAGCACCGTCACAAGTGCTAAGTACGTCGGTACGTTAGTACATTAGTACGTTAGTACGTCAGTACGTCGCGCATCCCTACGTTCCCACATTCCTACGTTCCAAACATGTTCCCGTAATCCCTATGTAACTCGCTTAACCTTTATCCCATGGTTTAATCGGCTCCAGCGTCTAAAAGACAAATAATTTACATATAAGATATAAACAAAGGGACGTGCTCCGGTACTTAGCTCCACTATATATAGCTAAGCCTCTCCGTCAGCCTCTCCTTATTAGCCTCTCCTTATTAGTCCTATTTACCACTCCCTATTATCTTTAGGCTTTTCTCCACTTCGACAAGGGTATAGCCAGAGCGGGTCGGCCGCCCTCCCTACTAGCGCAGGCAAACTGCAATTCCTTCAGAAGCTCTACACCTGGAAAGCTATAAGCGGCTCTCGCGCGACCCAAATTCTAATATGTGTGGTCCAGTAATCGTGCCATTTCAGGCCTGTCAAATCCACTTATACCCTATAAATCAGCCACACAAACCACACCTTTAGCCCACTGAATTCGTTAGCTAGAGACTCATTAATAACAGAATTAATACCAATATAGTTAGGCGATAAACGTTAACATAGATATAGCGCCAAGGCCAACCCTACTTCCTTTCTCAGCTTATCAGCCAAAGGTATAGTATTTGCCAAGCAATAGATCCGGTAAGAGGGCAGGGTATAACAGTTTCTAGCATCCACCTAAAGGAACTTCTATCCTAACTTTAAGCATTCACCCTAACTCACATCAAATATATCTCCATGGAAAGGAAACAGCCCTTTAAGGTTTATAAAGACTCTAAGAATATAGAGAACATAAAGGTAAAACACTTATCTACAGCCTGCTCCTATATATAAAACTCATTATCAAACTTATGCAGGAATTATAAAGTCAGAACTCTGAGAATATAAAAGTAAATACACTTATCTATAGCCTGCTCCTATATATACAGCTCATCGTTAAACTGACACTTTATTAGAAATTACTGTGTGTGGAATATTAGAGAATTCGGCAAATTCTTAGTTTGTTAAGAGACAGCCTAGGTCCCTTTTTATAAGCGGTTATAGAAGAGTAGAATAACTAGGGCACCAGCGTTATAGTATCTGTGCTCTCTGGTTCAAAATGCCCATTATACAAGGTCATTTCGGAGATGCTCTTAGCATTAGGACTTCACTCGTAAATAATACAGATATACTTAATAGTGTCTCCAGCCAAAGTTATACGCTGTCTCAGAGCAACCCTTGGTAAGGGCATCACTCTATATCTATTACTAGACGGTCTGAGGTCGTATATTAAAGAACCTAATACATCACCCTAGAGCATTAAGCCAGACATTAACTTAAGCATCAACTTCTACAAAAAAAGCCTGCAGCTATATAAAAACATCCATGCAAAGATCTATTATAAATCGGAAGATATCCCAAATATAATAGGCGTTGTGCCGATTTACCTTATTAATTTACAGAAAGACTGTCTAGTTCATATATTAACCCTAGAGAAGTATACAGCGCTTAGTTATATCTAGGGAGCTTTAGGTCCCAATCCTCAATATAATATATAGAAATGCTCAAAGAATACTCTGCCTAAAATACGGGAAAATAGCTTCTTTAACTTTAATATTTCTTGGATTCCTTAAACGGCGGTATAAGCCATAAGTTTTACAAGATCTATAGGCCTAAGGTATCTTTAGATTAACCGCTACTATATCATCTAAGATAACAAGTTAGAGAAACACAGCTAACTTCAGGCCATAGGTTCCATTTATTATCATTTACACTTTATAATAATTACTACAGAAGGAGATAAAAGTCATAGGCTTCGCCAAGATAAGTTAGGGCTTTATAAATATCATAGCCGCTGTACCAAGGTCTTGGCGAGAATCGGCGTTATATATAAACCGGCAGTCGAGAATACTCGCTGGTCTACGCAAGGGTAGACATTTCAGGAGCAAATATTTACATATTAATCTTTCGTCTTTCGCAGGGGTATTGTTACATTCCAATGCCAGAAGAGCACTTAGTAGAAAGGGACTACAATACCTATATTACATAACAACAGCTTCTACGGTTCAGGAACGACTAAACTCGCAATCCATAAATAGCCTAATATATTCTACTTCAAAGGCCTTTTAAAAGAGTTTATTATACAGGAACTAACATACCCATACAATTCTCTTAACGCCTTCGCGGGCGTTCTTGGCGCGCTAGAGGCCTTATTCCTAGATAGTTTCATATTTAGTCTCCTAGAAGTTTATTTTAATATTAGCCTTCTTTAGCAGCCTAGGGGTATTCTCAAAGATAGAATATCGCTGGCTATAGCTAATAGCAAGCCTCTTACAGACCTCCTAAGCTGGTCTTAGGCTAGATGGAACGGTCCATTAGACTTTTCAGCATAGGAAGCTGCTGCTAAATATCTCTTTCTATCATATTACAACCAGAACTTCTATTCCATAACAAAAATAGTAGATTAGCAGAAGATATCCTATTTCTTAGGCGCGCTCGTCCCAGTCGCTAATTGCTATAGCAGTAATCAAGCTTTAGCCTAGGACAGTTCGTTGCCTTCTCCTATTAGCTAAAAACGGCATGCTTTACCTTTAGAAATCGGCTAAGATTGCATGCTTAGTTGTCTACTATATAGCACCAATTACAAATTTATATATAATTCCTTAGGGGAGCACCGTCAATTCTAATTCCCTATCCCCTTACCTATAGATAATATAGAAGTCAGAGATAATCAGTCTTGGGCACCAAAGATCCAGGGATAAATAAACAGGGCGTTTCTTTCTATTAAGCCTAAGGAAACGCTACGTAATGGCATTAATAACTAGTATATAATTAGAAGGAAACCTGCGTTAAGCTATAAGCTTTAAGTAGAATTGGTTTAACTTCACAACCTAGGGTCTAAGAATTAGTCCAATAGCAACATCTCCAGAGAGTTTATAGCGATCTCAGTAGGAGAATTTCTTTGCGTCCCTAGACAAAGCGTTAGCATACTAAAAACCATTTTAGACAAATAGGAGGTAAAGAGACGGACAAAGAATAGTAATATTTATCAATTCTATAACGTCATGCTAATTAAACAACTCAATAGAATTGCAATAAGAAAAGGGCTCGGACAAGTTCAAAAGGCCCTATAGGAAAGTTTAGAACTCAAAAAGGTGGAGGTTATACTTAGTTAATACCCCTAGAAATTATTTGGCCTTGCATTATAGATTTCTCCCAGTTAGGAAGCGCACATAACTATAGAACTACCCAGGGGCGTAAGGAAACGGATTGCTAGTGCAAGCTGCCGCATAGATAGAAATTGTATGGAAAACTAAAGATTTGTATAAAAGACACATAGATAGCGCTAGCAACCCGCTTATAGGAGGGTAATAAGTTCGCCCAAAGCTCTCTATAGTTTGCCTACACTAGTAGGGAGGGCGGCTAACCCACTCTAACCACACCCTTGTCTTCCAGTAGCGGTATACCCGTAAAAGATATACACCCTCCTATTAACTCCGGTGGTTAGCGCAGCCACGTCTACACGGCCTTTTTATAGGGGAAGTTTTAGTATTTTTGCTGTTTAAGGGAAAGTAAGGCCGTATAGATATGGCTGCGCTAACCACCAGAGGTAATAGGAGGTACTATAGACAAAAGCCAAGAGCTATAAGAAGACCGTGCGCCGAGAATTCCTAGAGTGCGCAAGAGGAAAGCCGATTTTGCAAGCGTCTATACTATTGCCGCACACCTTCCCCTTTCCTTAAATTAATCCGCCACCTAAACCCGCTTCCTCCTCGACCTACCCTAACGCCATACCCCAACGGGATTCTCCCTTATTATCACCACCTTCTATAATAGCAACTCCTATAACTCTATCCTTAACTTAAGCATTATTGCCCCATTAATTGTAACGCCCTACCTAAAGAGACTAAAGCCACTAAAACAGAGATTATATTCATCTTCCAAAAGAAAACTTCAGCTACTTTTCTCTTAGCCGCCTATAGTATAGCAGTATCCCTTATATTCCACTTAAGGATAGATCTGGATATAAGATAATAGATTATTTCCGTGTAAATCCTAACCAATTACCCTTTAAGCTTTATTAAGTGAATTATCCTAATTCCTAGACTAGCTATACTAAAGCAGACGGATTTTTTATAAAGGATATTAAGATATATATCCCTAATAACCAGGAAAGCCTATTCTAACGGTCGCTAGAGAATCAATTTAACTGGAAATCAAGAGTATCAAATATATACATTTCGGCCTTTAGAGATAAACGTCACGCGGAAAACTAGGCACTTAAATAAAGCAAGAATAATAAAGCTAGATCCTATAAACTAGTTACTATTCACCCCCAAGAGATAAAGCATATCTGTATTTTTCAAGCGGTAGATCTACTCTTACACCTAGGAATTTCAACTCCATTAAACTATAATTAGCATTATTCGGAGTTCCTTTGTTTATATATATCCCTAAAGCTGTAGTATTCTGGAGCGAGACCACAAAGGAGATTAAAACAAGTAGGCAAAACTTAATCTCTCAGCCCTACCGTGCACTCATACAAGTTATACTAACATAAACAAAAGGACAACAATGCTATACAATCAATCACAATAAAATTGGAAGCTATAGATACTAAGTAGAAGGGACGCATTAGTATCTAGAGCTTTATAGGTAGTAAAATACAGACAATAAGGTTAAATAGAACAATATCAATAATAACCTAGTTAAGATGCTTAAGGGTAATTAGTAGATAAGTAGATATTACAAGGAACTTAGAGACAATCTATATATCAAAAGTTAGTTACTCTTGCCTACCGCGACGCAATTAAGGCACCATTTATTGACTTAATTAGTAGTTAATAAGTAGTTAAGGATTAGCGCAGTTTGGCCCATTTAGATACAAAGTATATTATATAACCGGTCCGACCTTTAACCGAATGGTTGTACTTAGTGTATGTTCTACTAGGGGCTGCTTTAAAGCATATTTCCTATAATACTTTTAAGGATTATTACACTTTACCTATAACATAGGCGTCAGCACAGTGTGGTCTATAATAATAAGAATCTTAATCTATCCAAAAGCAGTACCCTACATATAGGGTATATATAATCGTAATATTACAGTGGAACCGATATATAGTAAGTAGGGTATAACGCCGTACGCGGCAATAAGGAGGGGATGTAGGTGCATATTTAATAAGCAAATACCAGCTCTAAGAATATTCCTACTATCTCTCCTTTATTAGCATCATTATTCCTTCCTAAAGAATTATCAGCTAAGCGCTAAATACTAAGTAAGCTTATATATTTATCTTGGTAAGATCCCTAGTCTCTTAGGCAATTACCATCTTACAACCCTCTTTTATTAGCATTTAAGATATACTAGTAGAGGAATAAAACTCCTGCCTATTAGCCGGATTGCGCTGGCGGAATTAGGTCGTGCAGCACTTATAATCCTAACTATAATTTCGTACAATAGTGCCCTAATACGGATGTATAAGGAAGTCTATACGAAAATCTAACGCTAACTTCCTAAGTAAGTTCCACTAAACGTAAGATAAATTGTCCCAACCACTAAAACTAGGTAAAGCCATCTTCTAGCAACAATAATTAGGGATCTAAAGCTGGAAGTAGTAGCAGTTTAACAGCACAACCACTAGGGGTTTAGGTTACGGGTTAGATTCGGTGCTAGGTATATACAGGGGTGTCACAACCATAGTTATAGGTTCGCTTAGCAAGCTTGCTTACTTTACCTTACCTCTACTATCTTTATAGGTTAAATCTAGCGTTACCTACTCTTATTTAAAATTAGCGCTTTAAACCCAATCCCTTCCCTGCGTATCAATGGCTGCTGTAAATAAGCATTAATCCATCTTTAACTACCTAAACTCGATACCACTTTGCTCCCTACTAGCATATCCCCACCGTCCCAATTGGCCTTGTTGCGGCCCGATGGAAGTCCTCTCCAGGAGGGCGTTCTCAGTAGAGGCAGAACTGGCGTAGTAGTCCGCCATAATAACACTGCCCTTAAACTTCCCTTAAAGTACCATATAACTGGCCTCAGCGAAGCTCATACCAAGCTTTATAATAGATACAGTAATATCTCTTACAAATCCCTTTAGCGCGAAAAGGAAGTCTATTAACGCCTAAGTCCAAATTGTAGTATTATCCCTTACCTCGACCTATCCAGCGTTGGCATCTAAATGGCCCTAATGGAGAATGGAAATCTAAATAACTACCTAGCGTAATATCGGCCTACTAAACCTACCCAACTTGCCTGGTTCTAGGAGATAGCGCGCACCCTTATCTATATCTATGATCTTTGCGTTATTGTCACTAATATCACTACCTAGAACTTTCTCCTTGCCGCTAATATGTCCGTTAAGTTCTCAGACTTTACTAAATCCTCCGTTCTGCCCCTTAGTACCAATATACAGGCCGCTGACAACGCTAGCTACTTGATCTACACCAATATCAGCCAACTTGGCGCTGTAATGTATAAGGTCGTAATTGGGAAGCTATACAACTTCGATCTCTATAAGGACCAGCCGGCTGGGCCAGCTATAGCCGCCTGGCCGCAGAGGGAGGACCTCCCTAGTATATAGGATATCTGGCTCGGTTCTATTATTAAAATATACTAGACTAAGGGTGTATTCCAGAACACACACAAGCTTTTGGCAGCGTTAGACTTAATTACTCTAGAATAAGCAGCGGTAAGGTCTAGGGGAAATAGGTGCCAATTATATAGGCCTATATCCTTCCAAAGGTTTAACCTAAAACGGTTTAATACGCGGTTAAACCTTAGACAAAGGTCTAGAAACAAGGCTCTCTTAAACCGCTACAAGTAGTCTATAACTGTTGCCAATATAATTAAATAAATATTACTGAAATTTTCTTAGTATTTAAATTATAATATAAGGGCCCTTTATTAAATTAATTATTTTTAAGTCTCTTTCTATTTTTTAATCTTATTAATTATAATATTTCTAGATACGTGATTAAGGTAATACAAATACCCAATTATTATTACTCTCTTAACAGATATTACGTAATTATATTTAAACTCTAAGTTATAGAATGTATTAAAAGGTATATGCTTTATATTTTTTATACCAAAACTACTTAAGTCTTACTTTAATCTTATTACAGAGTCAACTATCCAGAATTATATAAAGCTCTCGCGGTTATAAGTACCAAGACACTCTAACAAAAATTCAACCTCTTTCCTCTTCTTAACTATATCAATCAAACACACTGTGCCACCTATAGGGCCAAATAAGACTATTCTATATTCTAGCGTATATATCATTCCAGTATCTATAGTACCAACTCTATTCCTTTTTATTAAGGCAAAGAAACATTTGTAATCAAGCGTAGAAAGTATATAAGGAAGTGCTATATTTCTTATACCTTTATTATTTAGGAAAAGATAAATCTTTCTTTCCTATAAATAGAAAATAATAGGAAATAGCTAGATAGCTTTTACTAGATCATTCCATTAATCTAGATATAGGAACGGGAAAGGCCTATAGGTTACTTCTTGTCCTAGTAGACCGGCAATATCCTGCATCTCTAAAGGGTATCTTGGCCGCCGCGATAATGACCCCAGTTGGTCTAGCACCCGCTCTTGCTCTTGCTCTTACTCTTGCTCTAGCTCTTGCTCTGGCTCTGGCTCTGGCTCTGGCTCTGGCTCTAGCTCTGGCTCTAGCTCTAGCTCTGGCTCTAGCTCTAGCTTTGGCTCTGGCTCTAGCTCTAGCTCTAGCTCTAGCTCTAGCTCTGGCTTTAGCTCTGGCTCTAGCTCTAGCGCCTATTCTTACTCTTGCTCTGGCACCTACTCTAGTTCGCCTAAGTTAGGTAAAGCAAGCTGGGGTAAGCTAGAGACAAATAGTAAATTAGAGAAAGTATTAGAGACTTTAAAGGATAAATATAATAGGGAAAATGTACTTGTATTGGTATTACTAGAAAGTTCTAATAATAACGCAAGAAGTTCTACCTCTGCCATTAGGTAGCCAAAGAAGGAGAAATAAATATCTCTTTTAACTACAAATGAGCTAATATACAACTCTGGCTCCCTCTCCGCTAGCCCATAGACATATCTTAAATAAAGATATTCTCGGTCGATTTGATAAGATTTATTAAAAGGACGTCCACAAAGGTAAGTTATAGGGTACTTTTATGCATCTTAGGTAAGCAATAGGAGGGGTTTTTGTACACTACGGGCTGTGATATCCTTTATAGCATCACAAATTTTTTGTTTAATAATTTCAATTCGTGGCTTAATGCGATAGCGCTTTTCTAGAAAGTGGTTTTTAAGAAAATAATAAATAAGCTGCTAGTTGGGACTCTCTTTTTGAAGTTTAATTATCTTTAGCGACGTATAACCTTGCTTAGATACAAGACTGGCAAATAGAGACTATATACGTTCGCTAATAATTGCCTCTGGTTTCGACTCTCTTTTATCCTTAAGGCAAGGGATTCTAGTTAGCTGCGGAGAGTGACGCATAGCAGCTAGCCACATCGTTTTATACGTAATAGAAAATGCAACAGTTCGAGATACTTCGATAGTATAAAAAGAGCCTTCGGCAAGCTTAATTTTTGCCCTAGCATCGCGTAAATAGCTTTTATACATACTAAACCGGAGAGTTTTATTAATAATTATGGGAAATAGGGACTTCAAAGCCTTTGCCAGAGCCTCTAGATACTTGGTATCTTCTATAAACAATAGAAGTGAAGGAATGCGTCCCTTAATATTTATAATGCGTTAGTATATTCCTCTTCTGCTATATCTATCTCTTACCATAGGAAATAACTGTCCGTTTTTTATTTATAATTCAATCTCTTCCTAGTTATATTTTAAGTACGCAGGAGCTAGTAGTTATATTAGACAAATAGTTCTTAAGTCTAAATAATACAAGTGAAGTTCTCTAAGGATGCCTAAATAAGTTATTTAAATATATTCTAGATAATTGACAAGCTCCTAATACAGATTAGCTAGCTTCTAGCTATATAGAAAATACGCAATACCTTATCGCATTTCATAGTTAGGATACGGTATAAGGTTCCTATTTTAAACGTTACCTAGAGGCCAATAAACTCTATTAGATTATTGAAAGCTCGCCTTAACAACTAATTCTTCCTTTTAGTTAATGTTTGTATATCTTTTCTCTTACTTAGTAAAAGCCAATTAATCCAAATATTATACCATCTGTTATTACGAGACTTATAATAGCATAAGTTGCGATAAATGTCGCCATTATAGAAGGGATGGGAATGGGAATAGTCGGTTTAAAAAGCGTCTTTATAGACATTAGGGAGATCTATACCTAGTTAGATATTTCTTAGTTATTATTTGGGAACTAACCAAAGAAATAGAAGTCCACTACCCACCACCTCTCTTTAGTATTAAAAAATCGCTTCACTGCCTTAATTTAGTGTCTACCTTCTAGACAAACAAATAATCTATCTCTATAGGAAAGTGTCTTTGGTATATTAATATACTACATAAATTCTTCCACTATCATCTCTAACGCCTACAAGATATCACCAATATCTTTATTGTGAATTAAGGCTTTTACCCAGTACTATAGATCAAGATTATCGCAGCCCTCTATATAAAATATATCAATAAGATGCTGCACATGGTTGTTATCTATAGTTTAAGTAGGTCGAACTTCTAGCCCTTTAACGGCTAGATTTTCTAGGCGGACTCTAGCAGAACCACGGTAATATCCTTATTTATTATGGAAATTATAGTAATCATTATCTAAATTATCCATGGCTTGTTGGGGGATTCCCTTAGAGGGTAATAGGCCCTAATAAGGATGCTATCACTATAGGTAGTTTCTATTTTTACCTAAAACCACTACCCCTACTATATATATATCAAATGTTCTAGTTTTCTCTTTATCTATAGTAAGTATGTCTCTCTGCAATTATATCTTATGGCTATAGATTGCCGGTTCTAACAGCCTTACAATTAGCAATACTAGTCGTTTCTGGCACTTAGTAGACGAACTTCCGAAACCACATTTATAGACACCATTAATAGTCTTTTTCTATGGCAAAACGGGTGGAAATAAAGATACAGCGTTGCGTTTTCTTTTCCCCTATAATAATACTGGAAGAAATCGATCTGGAGGCATAGCAAATATACGTGTAGATAATATAACAATACATACAGAACACCCTATATTCTTTGCTAATGGAAATGTCAAAGTTATACTTCCGCTAAAGCAGACACCGTTAACTTGCCACAAAACAACAACGTATCCGCTTATATGGCCATACACAAATACCTAAACAGCGCTTGATATAGCCCTTACCCGTATTATTCTACCGCAGTGTAGTGTTCTCGTAATTTTTGTAGACGACTTCGACAGTATAGACCTACTCCTCGGCCAGCTTATACAATAGACCGCTCTGGATATTTTTTCAAACCTACCCAAAAATATCCGGCCAAGGCTTATTCTGGTATTCTCTATGAGCAACAGAGCTTATAATCAACAAGCAATACAAACTATTAGTACGAATTCTTATATCCAGGTAATGTTTCCTTCAATTATCGTTTTTCCAATTAATGAGAAGCTCTCGCCCTTGGCCTACTTTCGTCCATTAAAGGAGCAGCTTATAAAAGAAATTAACCTTTCTAGGGATGCTCGCCGTCGATCCTATTAGCTCTTCTCAGCTACCCATCTTGAAGGGTTATATCAAGCTTGCTTAAGACATACAACCCAGACCATTACTGAAGCGTTTAATCCCGTTATGGCCACAAGAACATATGCAATTTATAATAGCGCGTTACCAAACCACCTCCGAAACTTCTTACAAATGGGCGTTAAATATGTTATATTGTATAAAGATATCACCACGTACATTACTTTAAGCCTCTTTTTAGACGCTTATCCTTATAGTGCCCCTTATAAGCTCCCCTAAACATTAAGTCTTTTTTTTCTTACTAAAGACATTACAGTATTTTCACCTAAAATTCTCCTACAGCTATACAGACAGTCTTGTCTAAAAGCCTTTAATTCAGTCTATAACGTTAAAGAGCTTGCCTTAAAGCAATTTCAAAAGGTAGAGGAGAAGTTCTACCGCAATTTCCAAGAACTACAAAAATGGACCAGGGAAAATGATAATACGTCCTCTGTAGAGTTATATATAAGTGTGGCTCAATCTACCAGAATCATCTAGTCGACTTTAAAGTCTAGTAAAACGTACCTTTACTATCTTATGCGTATCCCGCAACACATGCTTAGCTGTGGTCATTTAATATATAATACTTGCGTCAAAACATTTAGCAAAGGTGTGCTCAGTGCTGAATACAAGTTTACTATATTAGAATGTATTCTTTACAGATCTAGCTTCCTTACTGCACTAATTAAACCACCAACTTATAGGGTTAGAATTCTTAGTATTAATAGCGGCGGGATAAGGGGGGTAGTTCCTCTAAAGTTCCTTATCCTTTTATAGAAGACTCTAGGTTCCGAATGTAAATTGCAAGATTTCTTTAATTTAACTATAGGTACAAGCTCTAGTAAGAACGAGATACACTAAATTTAAGCAGAATAATAACCAAATTACTAGGAGGATTAATTGTTCTCGGCATAGGCCTCTGCTTATAGGACGTTATACAGTACAGTAAGAACTTTAAATCTATTATAAGGAGATTTTTCGCAAAGTAAAAGGAAAAGAAATCCATTTTTAGCAACATCAAAAAGCTTATTAAGGCTTAGAGGTCTGACGGCTACTATAATACAATTGCTCTAGAATCCTTGCTAAAGGAGGCATTTAGTAATTAACAAATGTTTAAAAACCTACAGCTATTAGGCAAAAAGGTAGCAGTTATCGCTACTTCAATTTTAACTAATTAGGCGCATATCTTCGCAAATTATAATACGCATAAAACAGGTTTTGGTACACTATATTCCCTCCTTTTACTTCTTTATTAATCCTAATCATAGTAAAGGATATAAGCGGGAAAGAGAAATTGATATATAGGAAGCGTAAGTATTTCTAAAAATACTTAAAGCTTATACTAATCCTTTTATAGAGCAAGAGCCACCTCGGCCGCTCCAATGTAAGATTCAGCGCTTAGTAATATATTTAAGCTAACTATATAAGTTTATTTCCCCAAGTAGATCTAGAAATTAGCCCCTTTAAAAATAGTGCGCTGCTGTATAACAATCCAATCAGAATTGGTTTATGGGAAAGCAAGTATATCTGGCCTAAACAATCTCTAGATATGGTTCTTTCTCTAGGGACTACAATATCAGATCCTTAGCCAAACATAACGTCCCAATTCCTATACCGATTCCTGTCCCGATTCCTACCCTAGGGGGCAAAAAGTATCTACAACTCACTTTCTTCCCATACAAATAGTCAGAAACAATGGCAGGGTATACATAATAGTCTTAATGAAAATTTAAGGCAGGATTACTTCCGATTGAATATTAAAGTGGGATAAGTACCCGGGCTTAACAATATTACGCAAATAGATAACCTACGAAGAGCAGTTCAATTCCAACCCTTAGAAAAGTCCAAATAGGAAGGAGTAGTCTTAGCGCTGCTTATATCTTCGTTCTATCTAGAGTTAGACTGCTTACCATATTATAAGAACGGGTTCTATAAATGCGAAGGAGTTATATATTGCCGAAATAACAGTTATACTGTTATACATGCCCTAACCAAGCTATTCTTATCTCCCTTAGAGTTTACTAGCGAGACAACTAGCGAAAGAGGCCTTTTAGCTATTTTTAAAGGAGAAGAAGACATCTACTTATAGTGCCAACGATACGGTAAACAGATTGTTTTCTATATTAGACACCCACGCAATACGATTACTCTTTCCCTAAAAACAGACGAGCTAAACTACTAAAAACTCAGCGGCTTCCCATATAGCGTAGAGTGGTTTATAAAACAACAGAGGCTTAATACTCAGTTTGGGACAGCAGACTATTATATTCCTGGAGCTTTTTTTTGTTCTAAATGTGATATAACTAGGCTTCAACACCGCAAGCGTAAAGATTATAAGGCTGCGTGGCCGCCGTTAAAACAGCAGCGGCAGGTATAGTTATTTATGTTTACATTCTATAATTAGATAGATACAATCGATTATAAAATGTCCTTCACACTCTATTTGCAAATGTGTGATGGAGTATGGCTTTAGGTAGCAGAGCCACATTCTTCCCTAGGCTTTTAATCAATAAAACCATTAAACCTCCAAAACAATCGTTTCTTATTAGAGGAAACATTTCACCTAAACTTCCTATTACTGTTAACTCTGGAAGTTTGTTTCTAGCTTCGCCCTAGCCAAAGACCTTAATTCTACAGAATGAATCCCCTTGGCTAAAGTACTATAAAATACTTAACAGAGACCAGGCAGGCCCATATATAATTACGTACAAGAATGACTCTAAATTCATAGTAGTTGTAATTAAACAGAGACCTATAATGCACCAAAGTCGGAACCAGATTACGCTTGTACCAGTAAAACACCTAAATATTATTTCTCTTAAAGAAGCTTTTATTTCCTAGGATCTTTACCTAATTTATAAGCATTTATATGTTAATATAACGCTAAGAGAAATTCAAGCAAGCCCATTAATTACCTTTAGAGATTACGAGCTGGCTATAATTTGTAAAGAAGTAAGTTTCAAAGGCCCTTTATATTCTTTGACTTATAAGTTCCTTAGGTTTTAACCAGAGTTTATTTTATTCACAATAAGTTGGGTATTTAGTACGGTTTTCTAAGTATGAAAAACGTCCTTGTCTCACAAACAGGAGATATTAGGCTTGGTACATTTCCATACAATACTCTAAAGCTTGAACTGAACCTAGAGAAGCAAATATTAGCAACAATATGTTATAACGGAGCCTCGACAAAGCAGATAATATTAGAGCCATTAGTTTAATATTAATTGAGCTTATTAAACCCTCATCTGGTTTTTTAAATACAGGCTCCTTAACACCTATTCATTTAGACCAATGGACCGAAAGCGCTTTGAAATTCTTCAAGAAATTGAAAACTATATCTACAGCGGAGCTTCTACGGGTAGGGTATCCAAGCAACGTTTTCTTTACCGCAATTAACAGTAGTAGGACGACTTTCTTTAAAAATCACCTGGACCAGCCTGTCTTACACCACATACCATAATTACTGAAAGGTATCGTATTATAGATATTAAAGATAACAAAGTATAAAGCTGTTTATAGTATAAGATTAAATTAGTATAAGCCCCTAAACAAAGTATATAAATATAAAATTGTAGAGATATATGCCTTATACTAAGAATGGCTAAAGCTATTCCATATCTTATAAAGAAACTATTAACGGTGTCATATACTAGTTAGTGATTATCACGGTAGTATAAGGGAATCTATTGTTACGGCACTAGTGGAAAACGGTGGATTATAGCAGACAGTTGCAGACAGTTGCAGACAGTTTTATATAGTTGCAGTCACGTAACTCGAGGGCCGCATAAAACCTCAAGCAGCACTGCTATTCTTCTCCTTTCCTTTCTCTAGCTTTGGATCCTCGTTCATAGACAATCCAATCGTACAGGCTTGCGCGTCCCTCTTACCATACTTATACCTCAATTAACTAAGTCGCTAACATCTATAAGGTGGAGGACATTGCTATTATATAATCGCAGGAGGTGCTTGTAAACGTTCGCCAGCAGCGATTTATAAAAAAAAAGCCAAGTTTAAAGATAAAAAATTAATATATATATTAATCCCTGTTGCCAAGGAGAGCAAGTATATAATTATTATATAGGGAGGCAGGTTCTCTTATTACAAGGATAAAAGAGAGATTTATAAGTGTATATACTATACATTCTACATATATAATTGATTTGGTTACCTTATAATTTGCCAAGTTTTAGTTAGAGTATATAAGGCATACCTAGTTGTTTATTACTGTTCTATAGTGTACTATACATAGTGTACTACATCTGCCCTGCCTCTTTACTCTTCTTCTGTCTAGAGGAATACTTTTAAGTGTCAATTAATAAACAAGAAAGGATTTAGTTCTATCTTTACTTACTATCCGCCTTTTAAGAACATAATACTTTTATAAAAGCCTTTAGTACCAGCTCCGAAGTCCACGCTCTTTTAAAGTTTTTCCTATCTTTTCTTTAAAAACCTTTGGAATCTGGCTCCATACCAATCTATCCTTTACACATAGGATAATTAGCAGTTTGTCTTTGTAACTAACTCCCTTACTAATTAGTCCGAGATAGTTAGCCCACGTATATTGAAATAATTTCAGTAGGATAAAAATCCTTAGCAGCTACATAGACCAAGGGGTAGGAATAGTTTTAACGATAACTAACATATTATTTTTCATAGTTACTTAATGCACATAGTACTACGTGAATTATATAGCTTTTTGGCCAGGTAGCTACCGGGCGCGTAAGTTCAACCCCTTTTAGTAGGCATTTAAAACAGAATTAAATTTAAATAAAATATAAACTTATTAAAACCCTTCTAAAAATAACATTTAAGGCGCCAATTGAAGCTATAAAGTATAAAGGTGCCACTAAAAGGAGAGACAAAAATGTGTATTATAATCTTATTGTTAAGGACTTTCCAATAGAAGCGACTTATTAAATACGTCTTTACTTAGGCAAATGAAGATAGCGGCTCCGCGTCAATACCAGGAGAATAAGTACCACCTCCTTATAAAGAGTTAGTGCCATAAAAGAGCTTCTTAGATTAATTTCTTACGTTTTTTTAGTCTGCCAACAAACATCAAAGAGGAACAAGAAATACTACTACATCACAAAGAGTTAGTGCCATAATAGATTTTTATATTAATTTCTTACGTTTCTTAGCCTGCCTATAAATGATAGAGAGCATAAATCAAACTAATAGTGTGGCTGGTACTAAGAATTGGTTTTATAAGTGTTATAGCACTAGCAAATTGCCGCAAACTGCCGTCACATAACCATTAGATTGTATATAACTTTAAGCGGTACTTTTGTTCTTCTTATTTCCTTTCTTTAGCTTTAAATCCTCGTTTATAGACAATCCAATCGTACAGGCTTGCGCGACCCTCTTACTGTGCTCATACCTCAATTAACTAAGTCGCTAACAATAAGCTTCAGCCAGGCGGATTTCTATAACCCTAGGATAACAATCTCTTTAGTATAATAGTTATATTTATTAGAACTTGCAGAACTCATTTTAAGTTACCTACTTATTTTATATTTTAAACTGTTCTTTATACTCGGATATATTAGAGTCCATCTATAGCCCTAAGATTAAACCAACACTGGCGTCCCAAATCAAATAAACGCGCATAATTGATAGTCCTTATATAGGATAAATATAGGGTAAGCCCCCAAGGATTCGCATTGGTCATCCCACTTACTACTTATAAGCTGGGTCATGCATATCAATAATTTAATATTCCAAGACACCTTACATCATCCCTATAACCTTTATATACCTTTATATACTATATCTCTCTAATACTTAGTAAAAGCTATAAAACTAGCTATTTTTATATATTCTCTTTCAATAACCAATATATTTCAGTATTGAGCATATCGTATTAATATTGAACGTTTAATATTCAATATTCAGTATCATAACACCACTGCATCTCTCGTTAACAGTATATCAAAAGTCTATCTTTAGTCTTGACGGCTTAGCTACAGGCATATAAGAGTCGCGATAGATTCGCAATCACTCTATCTTTTTGGCCTTATAGCAACGTGGAGCGGGACACGTTATAAGGCAATTACCTTTACAAGTCAGTCTACGTGCGGGGAAATCAGTAGCCATTATTTTAAGTGCCTACTTAGTATACATCAAGCTTCAAAGTAAGCCAAGAACTCTCTTCCGTGATTTAACTACCATATCTTCCTAAAAATGGTCTCAAACAGTAGTGGAGTGTTAGAATAAAGGAGGAAATAGAATATACACGGTTTAGTGTTGCTCTTAGCTATTCTGCCTAAAGCAATAGAGTTAGATCCTCACCAGATGGTTATATAAGTATAATATGCCTTAGTAAAAACAGATATATCTTTAAATACGCTACAAGCCTTAAACTAATTTAGATTTACTAATTCTTACACTTTACCCACTATTATACATTTGATCTTCTACCTTTTTCCTACCACTCTTCTATTCAGGCCGGGGCTTACACACACTTAGAATAAACAACTTACGGTAGTTTCTAACAGAGTTTTTACAGGAAATAATAGATATCCTTACAGATATATCTCTCGTAGTGATCCGGGCTTTGACGATAATATAATAACTTATCTTTTACCACCTTTAGCTTCAGAAAGGATAAGGGTAAATGGCTTAGATCTTCTATATACTCCAACACAGAGAACCACTAACCAAACTACAACATTTCCGCGACTTAATATATCACCAGGAGCTTATATAGCTATAAAGTACCTTGAAAATAGACATATTACACTACCGCAAACCCAGCCAGGTAAGCCGAGAGCAGGTGGAACAATCTATATATTTGGTACATCTCAGCCAAGTAATAGTGAAGTATTAGTAGACATCCTATAGTGGACATCTAACAGTACCGGCGGTGACCAGAGAGGAAAACTATTAACTGCTTAAAATTTTAATAATAATAGATGTTATTAAATTAATAATAGTAGCATTTCTACAATATATTAGAATTAGTTTCCCAACCCTATCCCTAGCCAACTAGGGTCCACCTATAAACAATAGTACGAGACTAATCTATTAGTACCTACAGATCTGCAGACTGATTCCACGTATACTATATACTAGGTTTAGCAGTGGCCAACAAAGCCTAGCGTGCCAGGGTTACCTAGCGGTAAAGATAAGTATTATACAACATACTCCAACCTTAGTATTATTGCTAGCGTACTTTAGGATAGCCCTTTAAACCCACTTCCCTAGCAAGACCCTTAAAGCAACGCTATTCCTGATTTCCAGTCCCATATAGCATACACTACCAACCCCCTCTCAACTGGTACTATTGCCTCTTTCCCATCTCAGTCGGCAGTTTCTAAATCATTATAAAAGTAATGCCATAATATATATATCTTTACATTCTCTATTTCACTTAGGCCTTTGGGACAACACTAGAATTAGGATAGCCACTACTCTAGAGGGAGTAAATAAGGTAGAAAATAACATATATGCTCCATAGATAGAGTCCGTATTTAGTAAATAGGGTTCAATAAAGCATTTATATCTACTTCTCTAGCATGCTAAACTATCAATATATTTATTTTCCTGCATCTCCAGTTATCTTGTTAATTTGTCCATTACAGATAAGTTTGGGTATTCATACGGGACGTCTGTGGGACTAAGGATATAAACGTCTGGTTAATTCCAGAGCAACGATATGATAATTATATATAAACAGAAAGTCACTTAAAGCTCTACGTCTAATAACCATAAAAAGGGGCTCTTTGACGGACTTTTTCGGGAAGGGGACTGGAGAGATATAGATATAAATCAATTAAGGGAGAAGCTGAAATGGGCGTGGGGATTATATAGACCCTAAAAATCAGCCAAGACCTCTTTACAGAGCGCTACTAATATGGCACAGCTTGGAATACAAGTGGCTTTTTAGTAATAAATGGCTGCATCTTGCCCTAATCAATCGGAGCTCTTCATCCAACAAACCCGTATAAAACATCGCATAATTGGCCCAGACTGCTAGAGTTCATATTCCAAAAAAATGCCGCTTTTAAGGCTTGGAATCCGGTATAGCTCTACTAGATTGTTCTAAGGCACGAGCATAAAGTAAGCTAGTAGAGAGGGGCTAGGGCTATCAGTGTTCCCAACAATAGGTATTGGTCTTACGTACAAAGATTCACTATATAGGGTGTAGGCTTCTCACGACCTCTTAACCTCCTACGTGTAGCACACTCACATTCTATTTCGTGTGCTAGCGCGACAGAAGAGCCCGGTTGGATATTCGGAGATATGTCAACTAGAAAACAAACAGTGCTTTAGTACTAGCCTTCTAGACAATAGGAATCTATAGAGGTAGGCTATACGCTTTCGACAATCCTTAGCATAGTGTTAATTCCCGTATTGGCGATGACTTGTAGATAATACATAGGAGACACGCCTATAAAAGTACAGTTCAGTAAATTAAGCTTTAGGAAACTACTTAAAGTCCTCTAAGCAACTAGTAATTATGATTCATTAAAATCAGTAAGCGCTTTATCCCCTCTGGCATTCCCAGGCAGATCACACCAAAACAAAATCATATTTCCTTTTCAATGCTATAGAACTTTCGAAGGGTTGCCTATAATTATAATAAGTTAATAGTAGTCATCGGAATAAGAATATTTCTTATTAACTATTTCTAAGCTGATAGGATACACCTATTACTACTCCCATTTTCTTAATGCTCCGTTGTATCTCACGTTCAAGCTTCGCGATATCACCCTTAGAGCCAGAGATATAGGTTTTAGCACCGTGTTTAAATAAAACCTTAACGATAGCCTTGTGTCCCCCAAGCACTATATAGTACAAAGGCGAATAATATAGTATTCTCAGGCTTACTAAACTACATACACTTTGTAGAATATCCTGGTCCATCTTAATTAGGTAATTAATCTCAGCCCTGTTTTAAATAAGAAGAAGGACGATTGCTTCATAACCCATTACATAAGCTCTACTTAGTGGAGATCCGCAGCTAGTTCGCGCGTTAACTTTAGCACCTCTCTTAATAAGTAACTCTGCAATGCTGTAATAACCTTCATAGCATGCTATAATTAGTGCAAACACTAAGAATTGCAAGTTAATATCCGCCCCTTTATTAAGAAGATATCTCACTAGGTTTTCACGACCTCTCTAAACTGCACAAGTAAGTAGACGGCCTCGTATAACAGGACATCCATTAACACACACTCTATAGCGCACAAGAAGCCTCATAATATCCTTAGATAAAGAGAGGCAAGCGTCTTCAAATAGGGTTAAACAAAACAGGGGGTCAAGGTATAGACCATTATAAGTTAGATCTTGTTAAAGGATATTTTCTTAGTATAGATGCTGTATCTTGGTAATTCGTGTGTTGTTAGCAATTAAACGATCATAGCCTACTAGCAGCAACTCTATAGGCGTAGTATCGTTGCTATAGTCTAGAGTTATTGCGTCGCCAGGAAAGTAGGTTACTTTAAGCAATAATATCTTTAGGGTAGTATCTAGACGAAGATTCCTCTAGAATGATCTAAGAGCAAAGGCGTAGTTAAACTAAAAGGTTCTTTTTAAGTAGAGGACGTCGCGCGCCTTATAGTAAATTTGACTGCAACTATACAAGATTTTAACGTATATTCCCGCTCCTGGCGCAACGGCTATTATTGACCCGTAATAGAACCCAAAAACCGACTAAATAACTAGTGTTTTTACTAATCCGCCTAAAAGAAGCTCATATATTTAAATGCGTAATTTAGTTGGCAATCCAAGAAATAACCTTTATAGCAGTAGAGGGGTTTTTATAGGCTTAGGTTTAGAAGGTTTTAAGCGTAAGGTTAATATATTTTAGGTAGGCTTTTTCCAAAGCCGTTTCTTAATACCATGTTTCCTAATACCAGATGGAAATGCTAACGTGTTTTTTAGAGGACCACCAGTTTTATAGCGTGTTATGGCGTTAATATCAGAATTAGTAGGTATTAAAGAGTTCTCAATAGTCTAGGCGAGTGTGTACGAATGTATAGGTGTAGTTAACTGAAGGGGAAGGTTATATAAAAGGCTTTAGGGACTAGAGGGTGCTAGAATATAAATAGAACGACATAATTCCAAACCGGAAAACTGTACACGTAAGGATATAACGGACTATCTATATTAGGGATCCCCTGTCTAGTAGTATCTATATTATTGATACACTCCACTTCGGGGGGGGACAGCTGCTTGTATAATTTTCCCCTTTTTCCTAGGCTGGGCTGGTATGCGGGGTTAGGAAATCCTAAAACAGCCCCTCCTTTACATACCCCTGCCCTTATCTATGGTAGGTAAAGGACGTAAAGGCTTCTCGTTATAAGTCAGTTTCAATCGCGCCACATTGTAGTCTGTATAAGGCGGCTAGGCTTTGGTTCTAACCAACCACACCTAACATATTAACGAAAATAGCACTTCTGGGTATTCCATATAATTACTACACGGCAGCCTTTATTTAAATTTAATAGACAACACCTCTCTCTATACTCCACCCTGCTTTATCTATCTATAGCCACTCTGCGATATGGCGAAGAAGAAACGCAATATATATCATTAATTACTATTACCTCAGAATTATATAGACCATTTGGAAATTTAAAACCCCAATCAGACAAAACCTCACAAGTATAAGAAATACTTTAATATCAGCTAGAGTATATACTAAAGCACATACAGAGCTATAGTAAGCAGCGCAACTACCAATGCCTATACTACAAAAAAAAATTTAGCCGGAAAGATTCGTTGCAAAGATAAAGCCATTTATTAATTGATATAATACTATTATTATTACAGGCATTACCAATTTTGGTGTGATGCGCTAAAAGGGAAGGTAAAAGTAGCGTCAATAAAGAGGTTACCCCAGTCGACAGATATTAATAAACAGTATTTTACAGCGGAAAGTATGTTTACTACTAATAAAGAGAAGTCAGATCTTAAAAGCATATAAATACCTATATAAAGCTCTCCTATACAGGAGTCATGTGGCAAAAACTCTAGATATAGCTTATATGTAGTTATATTATTTATTTAGCCGTAAGAATAAATATATAGATTTTTTATTACATTCTAAATATGCTTGGCAGCAAGGATATATAAATATATAGATTTTTTATTCTATTATAAATAGTCTTGGCAGTAATATTAGATAAATTAATTATAACTACTTTATCCTAAATTTAAAATTACCTTACTAAAAAATCTATTAGTAGTGGTTGCCTTAGGACTGGAGGCATAACTATAGTTCTCTCTTTAACTTCAGAATTAGAATACCAAACCCTTACTGCCAGTATTTTCTACTGCCGTTTTCGTTTCCCCCTAGGTACAGGTTGAACTGGAATTACTATACTAGAAGCCTAAAATAGTCTTAGTCCTAACGTCTTATAAAAGAAGATTACAAATTAGTTACAAGTTGCTATTCTATTAGTAGCCAAGGCGCATTAGTTTTAGATTTATATACATAGAACCAATCTCAGTACCGCGTTAAAAAATACATATTAGCGTCACAAGTTAGGCTTAACTCGTCAGCTTTCCTAAATATTATTAAGCATCTTTTGCGGAAAGAGAACTGTTGTCGCCTTTGGCTATCTACGATATTCTCTAATTCACTTTTAGACTCTAGAGAGTTCATATGCAGTTCAGTTAGTAATTGGTAACAATAAAAAGGTCGCTTTTCTACATTTTCTACTAGAGAGGGTTGTTGTTTTTGTCTTAGAATTTATATAAGGTTTAATTTTGGCGGCCGAGAAAGTATTATATAAGCTATTGCAGTTTTTCCAAGAGAGTATTAGGGTTGCTGCATTTGTAAATAAAGTATAGGTATATAGGTTTCCTTAAACTTAGAATATATAGCTTTTATGATTTAATTATAGTTCTATATAAGCTAGGCGGCAATTTAGGGACGTGTTTTAGGCTAAATTTAGTATATACTTTTACAGTTAGTACCCTATATAATTCGAAGGCATAGCCTTTTTCTATCTATATAGAGATTTCAAGCTTCTACACACTTGCTGCTGGCGGCATCCTAGTAATAATTATTACTATTTATATTATTTCATCTTTTACTAACTTTTTATTTGAACCCTCTATATAGTTCTAGATATTTAAAAACTTTATCTACCTACGCCTTTATCTCTTTACAAGCGTACCTCGCTATGAAGCTTTATTGCAGGCTATATATATAGCTGGAACAATCTTATCTAATATTATTGGCGTAAATACTCTTAAAGATGCTAGTATACGAGCTGCACGCCTTTCACTCGCAAATTTTATACCATTATTCTTCTCGAATTATTTAGGGTATGCTATATATATTATTGGAGTACCGCTATAGTCTATAGTACGCTTTTATGGCTCAATTGCTATTGTTGCCGTTATAGAGAGTATATTCCATATAGCAACAATCCTAATAACAAAATTATTCTCGTTTAAGAACCTTAAAAACATATATAGTATTCTTATAAGTATTAATAATCTATACTATAATCTAGCTAACGCTTTTTACTTCTAGGGAGCCGTAACTCTAACTCTACTTATACTTATCCTTCTAATAAGAAGGTATTTCTACGAAGTGTTTCTTAAAACGCATATATTCCTTGCAATTATGACTATAATTTCTATTTACTAGCATACGACAACTATTATAAGCAAAGTAGTGCTTATAGTGCCAAGCGCCACCTTTGTATTAATAGGGGTCTTCTGGATCGGTTAAATCTTCTATCGTAATATCCCTCCTCTCCAAGCTAGAGAGCCTCAGCGACCAAAGACAATTTCATTCTTAACTCTTAACGACCATCGTCCTAAGGCACCACAAATTGTAAAACCACAGCATATAACTAGAAGTTGAACTAAATATCAGTACTGCTCAGGCTTAGTAGTAACAGAAGAAAAGTACAAGTTAGCTATAGATAGTATCTACTTACATATTAAGCTACCTCGGCTATGGAAAATACGGGCGGGTTACTATATTTAACTTTACCTTCTAACTCTAGGGGCCTGGTCACTAACTCAAACTCATCCTTTTATAATTGCATAGTAGGGGGATAATTCTAATAGTGTTTCTATTGATCTTTTAATTAAAAAACAAAAAGGCTTCACCTTACAACTATTAAAGCTTATAGATATACAGCTTAGAGAGTTTCCAATCCTACTTAATAGTCCATACGGTTATCCAGAGAACTTTAGGATTTACTCCACTGTTATTTTATTCGCTGCGGATATTAGAATTGCTGGTGTAATTCCATACACTAAAGAACTTCTAGAAAGCAGCCAAAAGAATAAAATATATACTAGAAAAATTGTTCTTATCTAAAGATACAGTACTAAAGGTAAGCTCTATATTAAAATTTAGTTAATATAATCTAATATATTAGGATATCCTATATTTATAAGAAGCATATTGCAAGACCTTCTTAAGCTAGAAAAGCTAATATATAACACTAAAGAGGGTAAAGAACTATAGCTTAGTAAGAAAGAATCTACAAAGCTTAATAAAAAAAAACATATAATGTTAACTGCATTAAATAAAATAATACTATACTAATGGTAATAGATCCTTAACATTATTATAGATAATACTTCTTCTTTAAACAACTTTAAAGAAATATTTAGAGAGGAGTATCAGCGCGTTACTCGCTATAAAGGAGATCTCTTAATTAAACATATACTGAGAAGCTACATTCCAGATACTCCCGGGCTTAAGGCTATTGCAGGTATATTATATAGACATGCTATAGTTGAACATTATATTAATATAATAAATAGTCTCAGTAGATACAAAAACTCGAGATAGAGTAAAAGACTGGGTTTATAAAAAAAATATAAAAGAGATTATTTTTAAGGATATAGGGTTTTATATAAAGAAAAGAGGTAGAAATATATTATCACCGGTATAGTGTTAAAAAAGTATTTAGATAATAATAGTTACTTTAATTTTAAAGGCTATAAAATAAAAATTATTAATTCTAACCTTTGCATAGGGAAGATTCCATATCTTAGCTATTAATATAATAATGCTAACCAAGGAATCTCATTCCGTCTGTATAATAGAGTGTTCCTATACATATACGCGGCGCTGTCTATCTAAATATAAAGGCACCCTAACTCCTATAACAAAGTTTCTTACCTAACGTCCACTCTGAATTTTATATATCTATGGCCTCAACCTTAAAGACTATAAATTGTCGCATTACAAAGCAATCCAAGGCTAAAAATAACTGGATCTAAACCCTCTCATATAACGTTGTTAAAATCACCGTTTAACCAGGCCCTAAAATATTCACAATACATTAGAACCTCCTTTTTAACAAAGCGCCATAGTTCAAGAAGGCTCTTCTTGGCCCTTTCATTAAAGCTAAACGCAGATGTGTTGCCTTCAAAAATACTAAAATTAAAGACGTGCACACAATAGGGACTTTTATTTCATGGCTCTACAAACAGCACCCCCTACTCTATCTTAGTGGTTCCAATAAGAGGTGGTTAGCGCTTAGTAAGATATAGGTGTTCGCTAACAAGATAAATGTAATTAATTTTACAAATGACGTCATAACGGCTATATAGCAAAAACAAAAAAATTAGGGGATAACTATCTCCGTAACAACTCTAAACTAGATCTGGGATAACACTATAGCGAACTTAATCTTTCGAAAATTTATAGTTCACGCTTTAGTTAAAATGTCTTTATCCTATATCCAAACCTATAGCAAGGATATAAATTCGGAGCTTCTTCAAGACATATTAATCCGATTCAAACAATCTCCTAACTGCAAAAATATAAGCCGATTCGACTACTTCCTACTAGAAACGGCAAATCGACTAACAACATATAATGGCGTCGCAATACATCTTATCTCTAAGACTTATATTATTTAACGCATTATTAGCAAAACCTAGCTACTACACTTGGACGGGAATTTGTCTAAAATAGAGCTTACTCTTAAAGATTGTTAGCAGTCAACCGAAACGCTTTTCAACGCCATCCGAAATTTGAGCGTTTGTAAAGGGGTAGACTCGGATAATAATTCAATTTTTAAGTTTTAGTAGTTTGTCCCTAAGGGAGCTAATATTAATTGTCTTGTGTTCTCCAGAGACCGTAGTGGAACGGATATACAGATCAGAATAGGCAATGATAAAAAGCTAAAGGACATGGTCACTATAGCATACGCCTCTCCTACTATCACAGCCTACGCTAAAGTGAAGGTGGTTATTAGTTACCAGTAATAAACTCAATTCTCGCGTACTTAAAACTCATACCCATTTTACACTCGCATGTGACCTAACTTATATATAAGGAGGTAGCAGCCAAGGTCCATAATAACGTAGTATTAAACAAAGCAAATAATAAGAGAAAGGCACCAAGACAAGGACGGAAACAACCCAACAGTGCTAATTTTGTAAATTTTTACATCATTACCATGCAATATGTTAACTTTAGAATATGCCTATATTTTATATACTTCTAAAACTCTCATTTTAATTAACATTCGCGTTTAATTCGGCCAGGGGTGTAGGTAGCTTACATTAGCGTAGTGACACTATTAGAAATTGCATAAAGGGTAAAAATTTTAGCGCGTAAATCGAAATAGCGTTTAAGTCCAACAGGTATAAAGAGGTTTGTCCTCCCTAGCATTTTAATACCAGTACAGCTTCCTCTTTGAAAACCCTCCTCTCTATATAACCACACGCAAGCATATAGCTCTACTTACCACAATGAATCTGCCAACATCTTCCACATTTTATTTAACAGAAAAAGACCGTGAATATCTAGATATATTGCCAACCTTAGTTAATTAGCTCCTAAACCTTTAAGAAAAACTATCCAAAGCCAACACATCATGCTATCTAAATAATGGTTAGTCTGGGCCGAACTGTTCAAATCACATAAACCAAGGGGTAGAAATTTTAGAAAAGATTTTCTAGTATTAACTAGCAGCTTGTCGCTGTTCCTTGCAGACTTGGGGCTTATCAATATTTCTATCTCTAACAATAAACATTACTGGCCCTCTAAATATTAAGATTATCCGGGACGAGAACATAAGGGTAAGTAATTATCAGGTTTCTACTAGCGGGAAGAAGTATACAGCCACGCATAACGGCATAGATGAGACTAATACGGATAACAAGAGCATAGGGGGTGAATCTAACTAAATTTTTCATAAGGAGCTCCAGAAGGAACTTAATAAGTTAAAATTCGAGGGATAAACCCTTAAGGACAAATCTAGTGGTAACTACTAGAGATTTTCCAGCTTTTAGTTACAAGCGTTAGCTATATTTATTTGCTAGTTTATCTACATTCTTATTTTCCGCTTTGCTAGTCTAGTTTAAGCATATACATTTAAGATATTTAACATTGCGACTTACACTAAGTAACATTAAGCACTAAAAATAAACACTTAATTAAGTATATTACGGACGTTTCCTTTTAGGATAACCTTAATTGTATTAACAAGACGTTGCGTATAAGAGCCTCTACGCAAACGTTTTGTAGGCAAAGTTTAGTAGAACGTCGGCCTCGCTTAGCATGTAATTAATATGACTTAATTTTTCTTAATAAGCACATAAGGAATAAATCTGCGCCCTACTTATATAGTAGTATCTTTTCCCCTATAAATATTGCAAATATCGCTCTATAGAATTATAGATAACCCTCTGCTTATCGGCATAGCTCTATATCACAGAGTAAGTACAAGCGACAATAATATATAGCAAAGTAGATATTATTAAGCTACATACAAGGACTGTGACGGTGTTAGAGCGCGTTACCTAGAAATTCTACCATATTCTACCAGTACCCTATTGGCTCGCTTACTACTAGTGCCTTAGCGACCCTATATATCTTACCAGTTACCAACAGTCTTCTTCTCCTTCTTCTCCTTAGCTTAGTATTCTTGTATAGTAGCAATCTACAAGCTTTGGTTTAGAAGCAATTATACAAGCCCATTACAAGGACTATGTAATAAAGTCAAGACATTGCATAAGGAAAGAAGGTAAGGAAATAGGAAGAAAGGGTGTAATATATAACGTTAACTTAGTTACTTGGTTAATACATACACAGGGCAGAATAGGATTTGGGTAATAGTCCTAGTAGAACTTAGTAGGATTTGGCAGACTTGGCAGAATATAGCAGAATGCAGCAGATTGCCGTAGATTGCGGCAAATTGCGGTTTCGTGGTCGGTCTCTACTTGCTAGGTCGGTAGAAACAGGTAGACGTGTATAAGATATCATAGGGGTGTTCCATAACACTCTACAAAAGCTCTAGGCACGTAGTAAATATTTAAAAAATAGTTAAGGGCTCTATTATTAATACGCCAGAAATGCTCTTAAATTCCATTATAGTTATAAAACCATTTATATATAAAGCTATGTAAATTATCCCAATTATCAATCTCCTCTATGCTTTTTACAAGTTCTAGACTAAATGCTTCTTTTGGTACTATAAGAATATCCCTATATCAAGCGTAAAGAAGCTTATAAGGTCCCTCCTTAAAGTAGGCATAATAATATGCTTCTTAAGCGTAAGCTTTAATAAATAAAGAGGAAGATAAATTAAGAAAAGATGCCCTTCTCACTAAGTAACATAGATTGCTTATTTTCGTATTATTCTATTAGGAGAATTATAGAATTTTTAGAAAGAGACATCCCCACTTAGCTTGCCATAAAGCCGAGGTTAAAAGTATTACCGGCCTATTAGAGAACTAAAGAATACTCTAATCAGAAGTACTAGTCTCAAATTCACAGAAATAATAGGCGAATTTTTTATTTAGATAGAAGTAGAAGAATGATTTAGTTATCCACCGTCAATTAATGCAGAAGGCTACAAGCTGTAGCTCTTTCTCTAACACTTAGTCAACGGATTTGCGGGTATTAAATTGACTATCTCTCTTAGTCCGATCTGGTTGAAACAGTGCGAAGCAACTAAATGCATAATAGACACTTAAGTGCGATAGCTTAATTGCAATACGTTGCGATATAAGTGGTAATTCTGGAACCAGAATATTAAGATATATTTTAATAATTATCTTAGTAGGTAATTTTTCAATAAGCGCTATTCGCCTTCTAAATATTAGCTTTTTAAATTAGTATAGTGGATTCACATACATTTTACTTAATTAAAGATACTAAATATTTTAATTTTCAACTAAAAGGAAGGGTTTTAAGAGGATATTATATATTTAGGAGAGCCTTGTATAATAGAAGGGCGTTTAGTCAAACGTTAGCCTTACTATATATATTTATTACACTTAGCTATATTTAGTATATTTTAATAATAGAACGCTCTAGTATATAAAAGACACCAAAGCATTAATTAATAGTATAAACTTTCTTCTATATACCAATATTACTGTTTTCAATATGTCTAATAATTTGATTCAATTTAATATAGAAGGGGACACAATCCTTTCAACAAGCCATAGTTCGCATATCCTTATCTCTTTAAAGATATTATAGCATACTTCCCCGCTTTTTAAGGCTATCTTTTCCAACAAGGATATTAAAAGTAAACTTAGCACTAATTGTCCTCCTATTATCCCTGTCCTTAATCTTTATACTCCTTCTCTTTATTTCATGTATGGTATCCTGCACGGCTATAACAGCTTAACATGGCAACCATTATCATCAGAACAACTATTTAATATGGCTATGACGGCCATATACAAGCTCCATTACCAAGACCGTATCAATTAGTTAATTAAACTCTATTTAAAGAGCTTTCTTATAGAGCCAAAATTATCTAAAAACATCATCGACCTTCTTACCACAGTAATGGTTTATAGGTTTGAGCAAATATTCCAAGAATTATCAATTATACTAGTGTATAAGGCTACTGCCCCCCTTAGCCAGTTATTCTCTCGCAATAGCGGCAAAGTCCTTGGAAAAACTCTACTAGGTAATAACCTCCTTTTTATACAAGCAATAAATAATAACACATAGAAGAATTAATAGAATTAGAAAAACTTAAGCTTTAGTATCAACTTATAAAAACCCTACCTTCTCTTCTAGCACCCATAAGGTGCGTCAATATAGAATGCCCCCTCCTAGAACTTAAAGCTAGAGGTTTCATCAACAAATTAACAAGGCTTGAAATTTGGCCCCTATCAATTTCTAAGCTTGGCTTAGGGGAGACACTACGAAAGCTGGGAGAGTTTCATAAGGTAGAAGAATCTATTATAGTTAGAAAGTATAGAGGCTACATACATAGATGCGTCTTCCACTATAAGCCACGAAATTTTCTTAAGGATATTAGATGCATCTAAGAGCGCATATAAGCCTTATATGCCGGGCATCCTATCTAACGCAACATTACTAACCTAGAGAGAATACCAACTAATATATAAATTGATGGGACAAAGTTTCTTCTCCGACTACATAGAGGACTCTATACCTCTATTCGACTTGGTGGCTATAGAATAGTAGCTATATTCTTCCAAAAGGTTACAGATGCTATAGGGAGTCATATTCTACAAGAAGCGGAAATTAAGTCAATTATAGTAGAGCTCCCCTAGATTATGGGCTTTGTATGGGGATTTCAAATATTAAAAAACAGCTCAGAGGACTTTCTCTTATTATTGAACAGAATTACAGAGACCGTAGCTAAAGGGGACGAATTTAAAGATCTTACACTTATCGCCAACATTTGCCAAGGTCCTAAAGATATAAAGGCTAAGTAGTTTATATTTAATTAGATTAGAGGTCTAGAGGTCTAGTTTATATAATAGTATAGACTACCTTAAGAAAATACTATATACCAAGATCTTACAGCTCCTTACAAGCTTTAGATATTTCCTAGTAGTCCTACTTATGTCCTAACAAAGGGATCTATTAACATTAAGCTGAAATTTTCAGTTACTAGTAGGAGTTATATTGTTACGGTGTTACGGCGCTGGTGGAAAACGGTGGATCTTGGCGGACATAGATCTTAGCGGACGTAGATTATAGTAGACGCGAGTTACATAACTTAAAGACCGCATAAAATATCAAGCGGCGCTACTATTCTTCTCCTTCCTTTCTCTAGCTTTAAATCCTCGTTTATAGACTACCAATTGTATAGGCTTGCGCGTCCCTCTTGCTGTGCTCGTGCCTTAATTAACTGAGTCGCTAATATACGGTACTAGCAGAATACGGCAGAAATATTCTAAGCGTATATTTAAAATCTCTAGCTTATATCTTTTTTTAAAAATGATATAAATAAGCCTATATTATTTGATTTAAAG
>Ga0307507_10002200_pt1 | contig 41723 bp, 25 predicted proteins | sample 7_EM_MG_FD_207223 | JGI IMG/M metagenome (GOLD analysis project Ga0307507, IMG submission 207223) | Populus trichocarpa ectomycorrhiza microbial communities from riparian zone in the Pacific Northwest, United States - 7_EM | ecosystem: Host-associated > Plants > Roots > Unclassified | place... | reverse complement strand
TTTAATAGGAGCTAGAGAGTATATATAAAAGTCCAAATTTAAATTATTAAAATTTATTATTAAGTGGTTGTTAAGATATTAAAGTGTGATTTTTCCATTTTTTGGTGTGTTTTTGAAGTGATCAGCTCACCCGTTTGACCAGCTTACCCGTGAAATACGTTATAAAAAAGGAGGAACTATAGATATAGGGTAGCGAATAGAAGAGGCTGTTTTAGGAACTTAAAGAGTTGTTTACTTAGGATCTAATCCTTAAGATCTACCAGCCAAAGTTAGAAACGATTATAGAAACAAACGTATTAGACTTTATACTAGGAGTATATTTGCTATAGAAGCACTTAGATGCATAGCATCTAGTAACATACTATAGTTGAAAGATAACACTACTAGAGTTAAACTATAACATCTATAATAAGGAGTTGTTAGGTATAGTTGCAGTACTTAAAGAATAGAGAGTATTCTTATAAGGTATAGAGAAACCATTTATAGTTAAGATGGACTATAAAAACCTTACGGGGTTCCTAATAACAAAGAAACTAAACTAAAGACAGGTTAGATGGGCGGAAATGCTTATAGAATATTATTTTAAGATTTAGTATACTAAGGGTACAGATAATACACGAGCAAATGCTTTAAGCAGAAAGGCTAAACTATAAAATAACAAAAAGCTATTAGGAGCTTTACTACAACAGGATTAAGACGGGTTAATTAGGTATAATTATTTAAAGATTACAGCAACTAGAGAAGGTTAAGTTTATAAATTACTAGAGAGTAATTGGATATAAAAGATCTAAAAAGCATAGGTAGAGGATTTAGACTTAGAGTAGTATAAGAACAGGGAAGCAACCTATATTCTAAGGGCAATAGCAGAAGAATTTATAAAAAAGGTTTATAAAGGAATAACATAAGGACACAACAGGGCTATAGGCTTAGTGTTAAGACTTTAAAAGGAGTATATTATTTAAGGAATCTGGGGACTAGCGAGATAAGTTATAAAGGAATATCTAGATTACTAAAGAAATAAACTAACGAGGTATAAGCTATATAGAGGGCTACAACCTATTAAAATACCAGAAAGACTATGGGAAGTTATATTATAGGACTTTATCATTAAGTTACTAAAGTTAAAAGACCCTATTACCAGACGAGATTATAATGCGATCTTAGTAATAGTGGATAAGCTAATAAAGTAGGGATACTTTATAGCATATATAGAAGAAATATCCGCAGAAGATATGGCTAGAATCTATATTAAAGAAGTGTTTATAAGATATAGAGCACTAACAAAGATTATATTAGACAGAGATCCGAGATTTATAGCAGTATTTTAGGAAGTATTTTTAGTAGAATAAGGGGTTTAAGTAGCGACGTTAACTGTATATTACCTATAGATAGATAGCCAAATGGAAAGATTAAACTAGACACTAGAATAGTATCTAAGGCATTATATTAATTATACACAGAATAATTAGGTATCGTTATTACCAGTTATATAGTTTATATATAATGCAACACCATAGGAAGGAATAGGCATATTACCTTTTAAGGCGAATTACGGCTACGAGCCTAGGTTATCATTATCGCTATAATAAGTAAAGAAAATAAGTAGCACAGCTAAAGAAAGAATGGAGACGTTAATAAACCTTTATAATTACCTTAAGGAAATAGCTAAACTAGTATAGTAAAGAGTAAAGCGGTACTACAACGCTAAAAGATCTAAGGGACTAGATCTTAAGGAGGGGGATAAAGTATAGCTACTATACAAAAATTTTAAGAGTTAATAGCTAAGCAAGAAGTTAGACCATATTAGACTAGGACTATTTACAATTAAAGTAGAGATCTTAGAAGTTACGTATAGACTTAACTTACCTATAAAAATAAGGATCTACCCTGTACAGTATATTGTAATATTAGAGCCAGTATATAGGAATGTTAAGCTACTAGTCTATAAGGCAGATACGTATAGAGGATAGGAAGAAGATAAATAGTAAGTTTCGAAAATCTTTAGTTATAAGGACGTTAATAGTAAAATATGGTATAAAGTAAAGTGGATAGGCTACATAGAGACTACCTAGAAACTATTAAGCAACTTAGAGAACGCCATAGGAAAGGTATAGGAGTATTGGAAGAAAATAGGTTAGGCAGCATTAATAAAGAAGGATTGCTAAATAACGAGTTATTTAAGGGGGACCTAAGAGAAGCACCTGCTAACGTATTTGGAGTTATTTCTCTCTCTATTAGAAGAGAATCCGTTCTTTTATTACCAAGTTCCTGAAGACCTTATTCCACAAGTTTCCACTTCTTAAAATAACCCTTTTTGCGCACCTTCTTAAGACGAAGTAACTAAGCGGACATAGCAATCCAGGCCTTTAGAGCCCTCTACTTAGCGTTATAAAAACGTTTAAAATTAGCCAGAGCCTATATTAGCTTACTGTTAAGTTTTGCAGTGATAGATTAAACCTAGAACCCTAGTGGCAATTAATAAGGGTACTTAAAGACTGTTAAGAGTAATAGGACGCATATACTTAGTGTTAGAAATAGAGCGAACGTTATAGGACGACCAAATATTCGCTTTAGTGCACTCTAAATAGGAAGAGGGTTATTAAGATAAAGGACTTACTAACGTAATATAGACTAACCCCTCTTTCGCATAACAAGAATATAGAGATGGCATTATCTTACCAAGTAACAGAATGGCAGCAATAGTGCGGGCACGGCGCTGCGCTTATAAAGAAGAAGAAGCTTTAGGTATAATAAGTAAGTATTAGAATGTTAGTTATGTGACGTGGTTATAAGACCATGAAGCGAGACTAGCTAATCTGACCTTGGAGCAACCCCTTACTTTAAGACAACAATTAACTACCAACTTCAACGCCGCATACGTACCACTACAAGTGATATTCGTGCACGTTGATAAAGTGAGTATACTAACACTAATTAGTAGACGTATAGATTAGGAAATATGCAATAAGCTAGAGCTTAAGAACCGTACTAGAAACAGTATATGGATCGCCTAGCTTTATCTATTTTAGTTAAAGGAGAAAGCTATATTACCCTTAAAGCTTAAGACTACGTATCAGCTTAACTGCTAACGCGTTAGATCGCCTAGAGAATTATATCTTTATTTAGAGAAGATTACGACCTCCCTTAAGCTTAAAAGAATTTGTACTGGCCTTACAGCCAATATAATAGATTGCTGAGAGAATAGCAGTCTTGCTAAGAACACTTTATAGGCCTAATGGCTGTAGAGGATGTATATACCCTTACCTTTATACCCTTACCTTAAACCTTGATCTTAACCTTAACCTTAACCTTGAACTACAATATATATAAAGACACGACAATATGGAAATTAATTAGAAGGAGAGAATCGCTAGATATAGTTACGGGATTAATGTAGCAACTGCCTTAGAGGAAGACCTAGAAGAATATATAGAAACGAAAATCTATAAGTATATATATAAGAACTTTACGGATTATATATTACGGTTACTATTCCAGGAAGAATTTAAAGGCTTTACTATTAAGGACTTTAGAAAGATACGCTCTATTACTAGAGTAAAGCTCCATACTTACCTACTCTAAAGAGGAGTATATGTTGCTATATACAGCAATAGATACCCACTTTATAAGGTTCTATATAATGCTCTTATAGAAGAGGAACCTTATGAATAAATAGATAAGGAAATTATAGGAGCTCTTAAGGAAGTTAGCCCTATAATTATAGTAGCACTATAAGAACGACTTAACTTAATATAAATAGCTCTGAAATTAAATTAAGCTATACCCCTGTTAGTTATAGCCTCTTTAGTTCCTATAACCCCCCCTAGCAGCCTACTACCTATTTATATAGTGCTGACGCCTGTAAACTATTAACTACCTCCAACTACCTCTAACGCCTGTAATCTAGCCTATAGCTATAGCCATAATACCTAAAATGTAAATACCTACCCCTATAACACCCTAACTAGCTGTTGCATCTATACCCTAGTAAACTGCACTAACTACTACCTAATAGCAAGCCGCACTTTCCTCTACCTAAGATTAACTACTTACTCTCCTTACTTAACTCCTATAGACGTATAATTAGTAATTATTACCTACGGTAACTGCCTCTACCCTCCCTTTAGTAACTGTCCTTACCCTACTTGGTCCTCCTTCTGCCTAGTATCTTTACCCTAGCACTACTAATACTGACCCTGCTATGCACCTGCCTATATACAGCAAGGAGGCAGCCACTATCGCTAAGATTTACATAGACAACTAGAAGTATAATAGAGTAAGTAATAGCTTTAACTTTAAGTTAACTATCTTCTATAATATTTATAAGAGAGCTGGTCTACCTCCTAAAGGCTATATAACTGTATTCCTAACTATACTAAAGGGACTTGCTTAGGATTACTACTATAATAGCAGCCTTTTAACCAGATTATTTACTAAGACATATAACCACATGCGTTACTTTTTTAAAGGACTAGAGTACTATTAGAGAAACCTTACTAAATGGAACGCCACTAACTTTTAAGGAATTATTAATAAGAACCCTAATAAGCAAATCTATTAGAGTTTCCAACTACTCCTTAATAAGCTCTTAAAATATTGCTATGGATTATACCTAGAGTTTTATATAGACCTTTTCCTTATAAATAAACTAGTTACCGCTTGCTAAGGAATACTAGTATACTGTATTACTATTTCCAACCCTTCTAAAGACCTCTTCTAGTTAATTAGCAAGTTGCAATCTTCTATAGTTATATAGGAGAAGGAACACCCTTTCTAGGCCTTAATAAGACCGTCTTAAGGAGCCTACTTTATGGATTGTATATACCGCCGTAATATCCGTAATATCCGTAACCAAACCCGCTCCTATAGATAAAACACCGTCAGATCCCTAAAGGCTAAATACTATATTTGCTAAAAGGAGAGCTGCCGCTTATGGAAATATATAGAGGAGGAGCGGAACCGTTCTAGAAATAAGTATAAAAGACGTTTTAATAATAATAAGGGCCGTAATAGTAACTTTAAAAAACGCTTTAGACAATACACTATCTACTATAAAGGAGACGATAATAATGAGTGTAATAAGACCTTTAAAGCTCTTATGCTAGATATAGACGCTGACAAAAATACTAATAATAATAATAGTAAGGAAGAATTAGAAGACCCTAACAGCTACTACCTTATATTATTTAGGACTCTTACTATAGACGAAGCAACCTCTATAAGTGTAGAACTAGCTAATAAGGCTTGCGCTTACTTATTTACTGTAATCTCTATAAAACCTACTATAGAAACTAACCTGTTTAACTATAACACAACAACCGCCGCTTTACGCTATACTTCTATAGTATTTATAGGAATTATAATTGATACTAGTGCGTTAAAGAAGTCTATGGCCGGTTATGGATAATTCTAAATACTATAGAATGCGGACTAATCTATAAGACTTAATACCTTAACCAAAGGACAAGTTAACGTGTAGTTTAGCATTAAAATTGCTACCTCCATTAAAACTGCGGATGTTATTACCCCTATAGGCAAGATATAGTTTTATATTATTTATATGGATACCCCCTTCTTGCTCTGTTTAGCGGATATAGATAGACTCTAAATCTACTATAATAACCTTAGAAACGTTACTATTACTTGTACTAAAAGAGTGCTAGTAGTGTAATGGTTTGGCTACCCATTTCTTTTATAGAGCTTATTACTATAGTTATATTTGTCTAAATCCTTTAACGCGAACCCCTGCTACTTAATAGATATAGAGCTACGGCGCCTATATCGTTAATTTAGATACCCCTTAGTTAAGAAATTATAAAAGCTACTCTACTATGCTGGCTATAAAACTGATAGAATGGCTATTAAGCAACTAACTAAGTTCTGCTACTACTATTAGAAGTTTAGTAAATTACTAGGCAGATTCCGCTTCACCCTATAAGATAACGTTAATTTTAACTATAATATCATCGTTAACATTATATATATCAGCGGATTATCCCTTTTATATATTATTAATAAAGGAACGCGATTCCAAGCCAGTAGATAGCTATAAGATATTAGCGCTAAATATATATAGGACGTTCTATAGATGTGCTAGATTAATACCTACCTAGGGCTACTAGACCTAATTACCTATAACGCTAGAAAGAACTTCGTTAGTAAAGAATTTAAGTAATATACTACCATTATAGGAATTAGTATAAAGGGAGTACTAGTCAAAGCATATAACTCTATTAAAATAGTAGAGCGCTACTATGGTCTATTACGGCAAGCCTATTAGATTATTATGACTGAAATCCCCAAGATTAATAAGGAGATAGGACTCTAAATAGCGTTTAAAGTAATTAATGATTTAGCTGGCCCTAAAGGACTAGTTCCTATACTTCTAGTCTTTAGAGCCTATCCCTAAATAGTTAAATCTGATGCACTATCCCCTATAGTTATATAACGCGCTGCCGCAATTAAAAAGGCTATAGTAGAGATATAGAAGCCATAAGCTAAATAACAGATTGCTAATGTGCTAAATATATAAAACGGACCTAATGCTAATACGATTTATAATCTCCTACCAAATTTGCCTATTTTGGTTTAGAGAGAAGGAAACACTAACCAAAGCGGCTATTAGGATAGGCCATTTACCTTACTTACCATTAAGGGTGAAATATGCACCGTTAAGCTGTCTAGTGGACCTATAGCCTTTTAATCTACGGTTATAAAACCCTACCTTTAAGTAACTAAATCGCAGGAGCAAATTGTTGGACTAGAATTACCACCTAAACCTCTATCTAGGTTAGTCCTTCCTAAGACTATTTTAGAGAGACCTGCTAAAGCTTAGCAATAACCCCTAAAATAAGGCAGAGGACGCCCTTGCAAATACCCTCTACTTATAGCTATAACTGACACCACCATCTACCTATAGGATAACAGTTAATTTAGTACTTAATTTAGCGCCTCCTAATAGAAGGAGCTTACTAGTCTACTTAAGAAGGGAGTTTTTAAGATTATAAGACTTATAGATATACTATAAGGCGTATAACTTTTTAATTCGCGATTTATTAATAAGATTAAGAATAAGGGAACTAATAAAGCCTTTAAGAAATCCCAACTAGTTGTGTAAGCTTATAATAACTTAGAAAAGGAACTGGTTCTTACCTAATTACTAACTATTTAACGAGTTAGCCAACAACTAATTCTCTATATTGCCGCTATAAAGCTTCTATAGGCACGACTTTACCTCTAAGATATTTTACAGGCCTATGTATAATTAACCACCACACTAAATTAAGAGTTCTATGTATAACCTCTATACGAGCTAATTAAGTAACTTGGGATTAACAAGGCCTTGGTTTTAAAGGTTATAAAACCACTTTATAGAGTACTAAAAGCTGGTAACCACTGGTTTAAGATATATTACTTATATTATATCTAATAGTTGCATATAGACTAGTCTATATATGACCCCTATCTCCTACAGAGCAACGAGCCCTTTAGTATTGTAGGCCTATAAACTAATAATACTCTATTCCTAGTAGATAAGACCTTTATAAACACAGAGTAAAATAAGCTGTATAAGGCCAAGTTTATGCCTAAGGAATGGGAATAGCTTACCGTTAATACACCTATTAAGTTTAACGGTGGAGTTATTTAGCTACTAACTAATAGGAGTATTACGCTTACTTAGGAATAACAATGCATAAACCTTAGTATAATTAGCACTAAACTTGCCACAAGTACGGGATTAAGAGGAGCTATAAGAACCCTAACCCTAAAGGACCAGTATATCGCCTAATATGCTAGAGGTATATATATTGCTTTAGTTTACCAACTAGAAGCCTTATTTAATTTATTCTTTACCGCCCAAGTAATTAACCCTAATAAGGAAGACGTAAAATAGTTAAATAAGCGTCTAAACTAGCAAATTAAGAACGCTAATAGAGGCCTTAAGTTTGTTAAGTTAGATATTAAAACCCTATAGCTACTGGTATTTACGGACGCGTTATTTACTAATAACAAGGACCTCTCTTTATAGATTGGCTACGTTATTATACTAACTAATGCTATAAAGAGGGCCAATATCGTCTATTGGAGCTTAGTTAAGTGTAAAAGAGTTACTTAGAGCGTACTAGCTTCTAAACTCTATAGTATGGCCCACAGCTTTAATATTGGCGTTGCAATTAAGTCTATAGTAGATAAGATCCTACAAATTAACCTCCTACTTATGCTTTGCACTGACTCTAAGTCCTTATATAACTGTTTAGTACAACTCGGAACTACCTAAGAAAAACGCCTAATAATTAATATAATGTGCCTCTAGTAAGACTATAAACGGAGACAGATTACGGAGGTGAAATAGATTAATAGAGAGGCTAACCCTACTAACACTATAATAAAGGGAAAACCCTATATGGCTCTTTAATGGCTTATTAATATAAACTGAATTGACCTATAAGTTATAGGATGGGTTAAACAAACAAACTTAGATTTAGCTTAGCGTTATATAACTAATTATAACGGAGTGGACCCTAAATTTAACCAGCTAATTAGGATTTTCCATACCCGGCATAAAAAATCGCCATTGGCTCGCTTATTACTAGCGCCTTAGCGGCCCTTGTAATATATTAACCTACTACCCTTAATAATTCTTCTTCTTCTTCTTAGCTTAGCGTTTTTGTAATATAGCATTCTACAAGCTTTGGTTTAGAGGCATTTATATAAGCTGTAATATGGGTTATATAATTACGGACCTATAAAAGGAGCGTGGAAGCTATTGCGTATTAATTAGATCTCTAGTTATTACGTATATGCTATAAATAGTCTAGAAGTAGGCTTGGCTTTAAAGTATAGATTAGCCTTCTTTTTAGAGTTGCTCCAGTGTTGGAATATTAGTTATGTGACGTGGTTACGAGACTATAAAGCGAGACTAGCTAATCTAACCTTGGAGCAACCCCTTACTTTAAGACAATAATTAACTACTAACTTCAACACCGCATACGTACCACTACAAGTGATATTCGTGCACGTTAATAAAGCGAGTATACTGATAGTAAGAATATTAACCAAATTAATTAGACGGATATTACACCTCTAGTAAACAACTTAGAGATGTTAGGAATCTTTAAGGACAAAGATAAAGAGGAGGGAGATAGTGTTACGGACGCTTTAAATACAATGTTATAACTACTAGAAAAGGAGTTAGAGGAAGCTAGTTGGTTAATTAAGGCACGGTCTAGGATAGAACCCGTAGAACTATGTGACGAGGAATGGTAAGCAAGTTATATAATATTGTACGCAGTATATAAGGTGTATAAAGGGAACGTATATATAATATATATAAAGCGTACCTTATGTATAAGAGAGGATTTCTTAGGAGTATAGATGTATATTTAAAGGACTACAGTCCCTACCTAGATAGTTCCTTTCCTTATAGTAAATCTTAGAATATAATTAGAGTTAATTTATTAGGCAACCACTCCACCAGTTATTATTTTATACTATTATATTATTGACTTCGTTTAAATATCTATATACCTAGCCTATTAACAAACCTACTGTAGTTCCTGCTACAAGGTTCTATTACACTATTGGCGTTAGATTAGTTAAGCTTATAGTTACCTAAACTAACTACTTGGTCTATATAATTATATTTACTAAAATATATTACTATCCTAACTTCTTTATAAATGCTATTTTACTTACTATTCTATAAGGGAAGGAAGCCTTTTTTAATAATCTCCGTAATATAATTAACTTTATTAAAAATTGGGTAGAAGTAGCCTATATTATAACCGACTACGATACCCTGCCAAACCACTACTGTTTTACCTGCGTATTGCCTGCGTATTACTTACGTATCGCCTACGTATCACTTACGTATCACGCTGTTTTGCTTACGTATTCGTCTCCCCTTTTATTTATTTCTATACCTTCCTCGTGTATATATAAACGCTTTACAGCTATATTTACAATCAAGTCGCTCACTCAATTCTCCCACACTTGCACTGTTATATATATTCTATGCATTAATAGTCTTAACTTATTTATTCTATTAGATAATCCTATATAACCGCGCCTTATTAAGGAACTTCCTACTAAGAATACTATACTAGAGGTCTCTTGGGCCCTATAAGATAATAAGGTCTCTTAAGCCTTGCAAGAGATAGAAAAGGCTTCTTAGTTACTATAGAAAGGAGACAAGGTCTCTTAGGTCTTATAGATAGGGGGTAACTTATAGTTAGGGGGTGCTTCTAGCGATTATAATATCGCACCGCAACCAAATCAACCTCCCCCTACTAATAATGTATGGGTAGGCCTTGACTAGCAAGAGCTACCTAATCTAGGAGGACACCTAAGTTAGGAAGAGACTCCGCTAAAGGACATTTACCTAAGGGATATCTACTAGGAAGATCTGGAGCAGATTCTAGCTAAGTATAAAGAGGAAAAGGCTACGCCTAGACTAACCTAAGCCCCTTATAATATAAGCAGAAAAGTTAATATATGTAATATAGCGAATACGCACATGTAATTAAAGCCATAGCTTAATTATACTATACTCTATAAAATAGAAAGGAAGGAGCTAGCTATAAAAGCTATTTACCTTACCCCTACATTCATCCACATATTTATAAATGCTCTATTAAAGTATTAGTAAATAAGGATAATTGAGGGACTACCTCTAGAGCTATATAATTGGACTTAATTTAATATAATATAGATACTAAACCTAATTAGGAAATTGTATATAGGCTAGCAAATTCTTAGAGGGCATATTATTTAATAATTCTAACTAATGCTAATAACTTTTAAAGGGGGGATATAAACGACGTAGAGAGCTTATAATGGTACTAATAGGCAATTAATTATAGCTTAGGGAGAGGTTAAGTAGGACCTATAGTATACTTAGAGGATTATAAGGTGTTTCTTTTATATATTAATAAGTTTAATATTAATTTAGGAAGGATCTGCTTCTATTTTAGTGGAGCACTAAGGGGTATAATAATGGTTCTAGAAGAGTTCTCTATATGTGTTTTCCTGCTTATATAAGCAGATTCCCTTTATTTCCATTTTAGTCGGTATCCTTAGTAATTACTTTAATACTATAGACATAGGCCTATATAAGGCCTATATTTGTTATAGATAAAACTAGATATATACTTATTTTCTTCTTAATATTATCCAGTTTCTTAGGTTATAAGTACTAGGTTGCTACTAAGCGCCATAGTTTAGCTATTTAACAGTTTAGAATATTAACACCTTACTATAGGTTATATTAAGGGTTACTATACCCATACTAGATTATATTAAGGGTTACTATACCCATACTAGGTTATATCTTACTGTTCTATATTTAACGCCTTACTATAGGCCGTATTAAAGGTTACTACACCTGCGTATAAAGTCATTTCTTATTATCAAAATTACGTATTAAATTTTTTTTATGCGTTAAATTCGTTTTTTTTACGCGTTAAATTTATTTATTTACACGTTGCTATAGGTAAAGACTATTTAGGCATTTAACGCCTTAAGAACAACACCAATTTAGCAATTAAATTAATCTTTACTCCCTAGGCCATTAGGCTAGTAGCTATAGCTTTAGGAACAAGTATTAAGGACTCCTAGATAGCCAATAGTTGCTTAAATATTTACATATATAACAATATTAAGAAGTTTATATAGTATAAGGAAATTAAGCATTTCTAGATCTATATAGAAGAAGGCTTAATAAAGGCCATTGGCGTTGGATTAATTAAGCTTACAGTTACCTAAACTAACTACTTAGCCTATATAATTATATTTACTAAAATATATTACTGTCCTAACTTTTTTATAAATACTATCTTACTTACTATTCTATAAGAGAAGGGAGCCTTTTTTAATAATCTCCGTAATATAATTAACTTTATTAAAAATTGGGCAAAAGTAGCCTATATTCTATACATCAACAGTTTTAATTTATTTATCCTATTAGACGATCCCACACAATCGCGCCTTATTAAGGAACTTCCTACTAAGGACACTATACTAGAGGTCTCTTAGGCCCTATAAGATAATAAGGTCTTTTAAGCCTTATAGGAGATAGAAGAGGCTTTTTGGTTACTATAGGAGGGAGATAAGGTCTCTTAGGTGTTGTAGTTAGGGGGTAACTTATAGTTAGGGGGTGACTCTTAGTTAGGGGGTGCTTCTGGCAATTATAATATTGCACCACAACCAAATTAACCTCCCCCTACTAATAACGTATAGGCAGGCCTTGACTAGCAAGAGCTACCTAATCTAGGAGGATACCTAAGTTAGGAAGAGACTCCACTAAGGGATATTTACCTAAGGGATATCTATTAGGAAGATCTAGAGCAGATTCTAGCCAAGTATAAGGAGGAGAAGGCTACGCCTAGACTAACCTAAGCCCCTCACAATATAAGCAGAAGAGTTAGTACACATAATATAGCAAACACGCGCACGCGATTAAAGCCACGGCTTAATTATACCATACTTTATAGGATAGGAAGGAAGGAGCTAGCCGTAAAAGCCATCTACCTTACCTCTATATTCGCCCACGCATTTATAAATACTCTATTAAAGTATTAGTAGACAACGATAATTAAGGGACTACCTCCGGAGCCATATAATTGGACTTAATTTAATGCAATATAGACATTAAACCTAAGTAGGAAATTGTATATAGGCCAGCAAATCCTTAGAGGGCACGCCATTTAACAATTCTAACTAATGCTGATAACTTTTAAAGGGGGGATACGAATAACGTAGAGAGCTTATAACGGTACTAATAGGCAATTAATTATAGCTTAGGGAGAGGTTAAGTAAGACCTATAGTATACTTGGAGGATTACAAGGTATTTCTTTTATATATTAATAAGTTTAATACTAATTTGGGAAGGATCTGCTTCTATTTTAGTGGAGCACTAGGGGGTATAACAATGGTTCTAGAAGAGTCCTCTATATGCGTTTTCCTGCTTATATAAGTAGATTCCCTTTATTTCCATTTTGGTTGGTATCCTTAGTAATTACTTTAACACTGTGGACATAGGCCTATATAAGGGCCTATATTTGTCGTAGATAGAACTAGATATATACTCATTTTCTTCTTAATATCATTTAGTTTATCAGCTTCGTATAGAGCTTTGTATAGAGCTTTGTGCAGCACAGAGCTTTATACAGAGCTTTATGCAGGCAAGAAATTAAAATAGAAAAGCTCCACATAAGGCACTTTTGTTCTTATTAATTGCGATATTTTATATATTTTCTATTAATAAAGGATATTTTATGCTTATTTATCGCCTTATTTAAAACTACTCTATAGATAATAAGGCGCGTTTAATATAGAAATGGGTTATCTTACGGTTTTACATATAAGATTAGGTGTAAAAATTGGGGATCTGCATGCCAAGGATTCTAATTTATTTTGAAACGAACAAATCCTTCTAATACTTCATGGACTTTAAAGCATAAAGTAATCTTGGAATATTCAATCTTCTAGTGTATTAGGAGCGTATTAGGATATTAGGAACCTACGTAGCAGAATTAGATGTATTGGCCGCTAGGAGGGCCTCCTTGCACTTAAAGCTATTCGCAATTTCTCTTTACCAATATCGTGATCTTTGCTCTAGATCTTAGTGTAATAGAGCCTTCCTCTTGTTAATATGAGCTCTAAACTTACTACCGCTGCCGCCGTTAGAAGTCCTTCTCGTCTACTCCTTTAAAGGCCTTAACTGTCGCTAATACTATCATTATCTACTTAACCACCTATCTTAACGTAGAGCTTAAGTATAAGTATGGTCGTGACTCTACCGCCCGTATTTAGTAGCCAGATTGGGATGTAGCTTAACTTCTCTCTACCGACAGCGTTTAATGGGTTGCCTCTATTACGATAGGTAGCTACTTTTACTAACGGCGAGCTTAAGGAAATATTAAATAATCCTAAGGTAGCGGAGGAGGCAGACTATAAGAAGGTTCTACACTTCTATTAATCGTAGGATTATAATATAATAAAGGCTCCTCCGTAGCTGCCGCGTCTTATATAGCTTTTAAATATAGGTTCCTATCGTCTAAGTTAGTAATAAAATTATTAGTTACCGTGCCTCTACCTAAAGCTTAATCTAGATAATATTAGTTACTATATATAAACCCCGCATTAATCGCGGAGACCCCCTATACTTTTTTTATAAGTATCTAAGCTAATACCTAAAAATTTAATAATAGAAAGTAAGGAGGAGGAGCTACTACTAAGGCTTTAATTTAAGTATAAATTAGAGTAGGCAAAGCCAAGCGGTAGAGGTATCTTCTTTAATTATCGTCTCTTATTATTAGCTAGGCTTAAAAAGGGCGTACGGACTTAGAATATAGTTATATACTTTTACTAACTCTTACTTAAGCCTTTTGCTCGTATATAGTTATAATATACTGCCTATAATTAATAAGGTTATTAAGCAGTAGCTTTCTAGCCGTTATATTATAAGAGTTATATAAAGCCGCGTGGGATCATATTAAAGTAGGCACTTAGCAGCTTTTTTGTATCGAGCGAAGTTGCGGGTAGCGGTTTAGTTGTTTGCTTGTTGTAGGTGTAAATGCTATGGTTCCATTGCTCGGTTGCTGGGGGCGAGTATCTTGAGGCTTCTAGAGGTGGGGAGAAAGGGGGATGAGCAATACTGTGTTTGATAGCGACTGGGTGAGTTGGTCTAGTATGGGAGTACTGCCTGGCTATTTGTGGGGTACTAGGTGCTTGGTTACTTTGCTGGATATAGTGGAATGGTTCCTTCGAATTGGGCTTCTCAATGCTTCTCTTGTTTTTAGAAGGGATTCTGAGACTACATGGATTCCATCTCTTTCGAGTTAATGGTGGTAGAAACATTGCCCATTCTGAATCATACAAACTTCGTAAGGGAGGCGATCCGCTCCGACGTGTTTTGTATGCCGTAGGACAGATGGATCTGATAGCAGAGTGTAGAATGCGATACGCAGGCGTACGGAATCCTCGAAGCCTCCTTTTAAGCCGTTTTTGCAAGGATAGTGTTGGGTGAAACATTAAGTCCAGTTTAGAAATCTACATCTCTTATCTCCATCGATGGTCATAATGGAAAGTGGGAAGTGGTGTTAGTGAGTTGAGCTCTGCCCCGCTTGAAATGAGTCGCTTGACTATGCCGACGTCAATCTACTCTCGACGTCAAATCTCACAACTATCTCCAGTGGCATTCGACTAATTATGCAGAACTAGTCAATCAATTGATTTATTAGGCGCAAAACCTTTCAGAAAACAGTAAAGTTTGTAGCAGTTCAGGCACTCTGGAAGCGGCAAACCGCAAAGACAGCTTGAGCAAAGGTATTCATAAAGCCACATTTCTATTTCTAATTCTTCCAATCTTTCTCGATTTATATCTAGCTCTCTTCTAGACAAGCATGATACAGTCATTACAAATAACATGTTCTCTTGCCTTCATTATTTTTTCCATCTCCGGCATAGTATTTAATTTCCTCATTTAGTCCCAACCAGGTCTTCACCAACAACCCACAATCCAATCCGCCTGAGCCTCAAGATGCCAAGAGAACCAAACATATCCATCCGCGACTACATCTACTGGGTATTTCCCTCCTTTGCTACTTCTCCCCTCCCTCTCCCTCTTCCTCTTCCTCTGTCAACCCTATCTAACCCCCACCCAGAAAGGCTCCTACGCCACCGAGCCCACCTCCACCCTCGTCCTCACCTCCCCCGGCTCCAAATACCTCGACATCCGGATCCTCAAACCTCCCACCGCCTCCGACCCCACCCTTCCAAACGAAGGCGGCCCAATGTCGCGCCTCGAATGGGCCTTCGCAGGGACGACGCGCTCGTCCACGGTCCCGACCTCCGACTGCGGTCTGCAGCCCACGCACGTCACGCACAGCATCTGGGAGCACTGGGTGGACTCGCGGGTGGCATGGGGCGCGGCGCCGACCGCCGACGAGGGCGACATGTATCCGCAGGCGGATGGGCGCACGCTGGAGCTGGGCACCATGGTGAATCCGGCGACGGGGGTGCTGACGGCGTATGAGGAGATGTGGCGGGATGTGGCGGCGGTTGCGACGGGGGCGGATAAGGTCAAGTATTGCGTTGTTATCACGATGGATGATCCGGTGCACTGCGCGCGTGGCATGGTGGCGAGGATTGGGCAGTGGTGTCAGGGGTTGTTGAAGATTGGGGATGAGACTACGGTGGAGCGGTGGGAGTATGTAGCAGGGGGGACGAAAGAGGGGGAGGTGGCGGAGGGGGATTGGGCGAGGTGTGTGAGGCTTGGGCAGAGGTTCTTGCCGTGTGCGGTTGCGTTCAAGGCGGAGGAGCTGGCGCCGGGAAGTGTGGTTAAACATGGGGAGATGGTGTGGGTTGTGCAAGAGAAGTATGAATGGACGGAATGATCTTCTAGAAAAATGAGAGGTTCGCTGTTCGTTACTGCGTTGGATACCCACGATCAAATTACTTAATTAGATAGACTGACTGTATGAGATGACTTTGCTCGGCTATCGATCTTGCCGTGCTTGAAGAGAATCACGATGTAATAATGATGCATTGGTATCAGAGATGTTTAGACGAACCCTCAATTAGCCATTCGTGATTGTTTGGAAGAAATTTGTTTAATGACGCCTAGAATGCAACACATAGAGCAAGAGCACACACACAGCTTTTGCCGTTCCTGATTTGAGGTATCAAAGCTACATAGCGCCAGTCCTAACCACTACAGTTGTCTATTTCTTCGCCGCAGCAGACTCCTCAGCCGCAACCTTAGCCCTCTTCTCCCGCACACCGACGAGACGAGCTTCGGAGCGTGCCTCACGGAGCTTCCTGTATGCGTTCTCCTCACCCTTGAAGTTACCGATGGGTCCCTCAGTGGATTCGACGACGTTCTTGATTGGTAGAACCTCGCTGACTGACGAGACGGCATTCTTCTTGACGGCCTTGACGTCTTCGACAGAAGCATCACCCTTAGCCACCTTGCCGTTGCGGCGCGGGAAGAGGATGAGGCGTTTCCTGTACTCTTGGAGACGCTCGACGTTGGCCTTGAGAGATTCTTCGGAAAGGTTCTGGCGGCGAGGGTCGACTGAGATACCAATCGTCGGCGCAAGCTTGCGGGGAATGCCAGCAGCCTAAAAATTGAAGGATTAGTCTCCATGATGCTCTGGTTCTCCCACAGTGCTAGAAATGTCTTACCTTCAACTCAGCCAGAGAGAAGCCACGGCCGGCCCTCACTCGACGGTTGTACTTGATGGTTGAACATCGGACGACAGGCCGAAACTTGTCGACAGGACGGGGAGCTACAGCAGCAGCCTTTGCGATACGTGCATTTCTGCGGCGGAGTTTGCGTCCGGGCTATTTCGTTCGACAATTAGAACTAGTGCTTCGATGCGCGAGGCGGGTCGCTGGTCTTTGCAGGCGCCACTGCTCTCAAGAAGTTGAGAGGGGAATTACCTGATCAAAGTGTACGCGCACACGACGTTGCCAGTCCTTGTGGAAGTCTGTAGCAGGAATGATCAGTCATGGTATATTTTCAGCTTGTGGATGTGGGCTTACGGTTCTTCTGAATCTGCTGGTTGTGTTTGATGGCCTATGAAAGCAGTAAGTTAGTAGTTGGTCCACAGTAACCGTTGACAAGATGCTAAGGAGATATTGCATAGCTGCATTATCCTCCGAGTAGTTTTACATACCATTGTGATGGTTGGCGATCAATTCGGGGGGTCGAGATTTGTCGTTAGTCGCTGGTGATCTCAAAATCAAAATGAAGCGGGTTTGTGTGGGACAGATTTCGGCTCTCGCTTAATGATTTTCCGAAGAGCTTTTGGTCAAGACTTCTATTTATATCATTTCTCTCCACAACGTACTAGACACTCCAACTTCAAATTGTAATTTGTTCGTAACTAAATATCTAGGCTGAATCTACCTAACCCTTCCTCTGGTATCTCTTCACATTCCTCATGAGTACCAGTAACACCTCGTAATCGTAACCTATCCAAATCCGACCAAAAATAGCCCAAAACAAACCTGGTCAAGACCCAAGATGCTTATTAAAGATTCCAGCATCTGAAATACCCACTTCCAAAGCTCCATAAGCGCCAAACCAAACCAATCATCAGTCATGCATCCATCGAATACCCAATGCATTCATCAGTGCCGAATCAACCCACCAATCCCTAGCCCAACCGCGTCGTTCAGCCTGCCTCTCTTCGTCGGGCTGCCCTGATTGTCATTCACACTCAGTCTCCTCTTCTCATGCTCCCCGGGTCTGCTAACTCCCGCTTTTCTTACATGCCCGAAAATCTTGGTTTGAATCAGCCCACTTGGTACTCGATTATGAAGCGACGAAGCAGGCATTTTGGACTTCTGCTGCGTGGTTCTGCGAAGCATGCTTGTGGCCATTTGGCTAGCCTGTGATTCTGGAATCTCGTCTCTATCGGAAAATGCGTCCTCTCCGTCTACGCTCGATGCCGTTATTGTGGAGTTGCTGCTCTCTCGACGCATATGTTTGAGAGGGAACTGTGCTGGAGGAGCTGACTGAGGAATAGCATTGATTGCAGAGAATGTTGGAGGGGTACGGAGAAGAGCAGGATTCCCATGAACGGGCCTCGAACGGTTTGGTGTTTGAGGTAAAGATGACATGGAATGGGTCCCTCGGGTATGCCCAAAACGTTGCTTTGGTGGCTGGGACTTTGTTGGGGTAGAGGGTGCTGTGGCAGTTTCTTGACTCAGCATCTTGTCTGCAAGAAGCAGTGCTTCGAAGGGTTGTTCCCTACGATTGTTGGAATCGACTACAGGAGGGGGCACCCGCCCATGACCGCGATTTCGTGGAGTTGCATGATGTGGAGTTCCTAGACTCGAGCGTGGAGGGCTTTGGTCATTCATCTGTTCTAGGAGTGGCAAGAACGGAGCAATATGATCTCGATTCTTTCGAATACGTCCCCTAAGACGCTCATTCTCCTCGAGCAGCCCCGCAATTTCTCCTTCCTTATGCTCTGTGAGCCTCTTTTGTTGATCGAGCATATCACGAAGCTCATCGTTCTCATTTTGAAGGATTTGGCAATGTCGATTCATTTCATTCATGAGAATTGCGTTGGCGGGGTTGACGGTTGTCTCGTGCAAGCTTTGGGCTGGAGATACCATGCTGCTGCGACGTCTCTCTTCTACTTGTTGTAAAACATCGACTTCACGTTGTGCCATTGCGAGTTCTACTGCCATGCGATTTGATGTTTCCCTGCTGTCTATGCAAAGCATGTTGTACTGCAGTTTATAATGAGCGGCTGACATTCGAACGTCTCTCAAGGCAACCGTAAGCTCATTCACCATCGATCGTAGTTCGTCTGCAGGGGCATTGCCGATTTGTTCCGGCGTGAAAAGGGTTGCTGAGGAATCTCCCAGGTTTCCTAGCTGGTTTTGATTCTTGAGTGTTGGAGGCGGTGAGGAAAGCTGCGGTGTTGGAGGGGTCGGGGTGCGTATAACAGCGCGGGTCGTAGGTATTTGGGAGGACGGCGGAGGTGTCATTGAAGATGCCGTTGGGGGGGCTGGCGAGGAGAATTTAGCCCGCTCGGGTTGAGTTGGCGTTAGAGCCAGAGGCATTTTTGAAGGGCCCGGAGAACTTGAGGGTTCTGATATTGAAGCACGACGATTTTGGGGTGTAGCAGGCTGCGACGGACTCGCGGGTACAAGAGAGGCCTGAGAGGCCTGCGACAAAGATGCCTGAGAGTCCATTTTGGCAAAGTCGTGTTTAGTGGTCCAAGCCTCCAGAGACACGTCAGATACGCAGCTACTGCAGGAGCAAGTCGCGCCGCAAGGAATCCTTTGTTTTTCTACCTCACAATTGGAGTCGGAATAGTGAGTACCAGTGAACCCTTGAGTGGCTCAACGCGAGAATGCAGGAATAGTTCGAGGATGCGTCGCAGACGAGTGCTGAGCGATCACGGCGGAGCGGGGTGTCGCGTCGATGCGCGCTTTTCGGAGGATGATCGCGCGGTATATGCGACCAATTCAACCACGTCCGCAGATGGAGGAGCGAATGGTCAGAAGTGGCTCAATAGCGATGAAGACGGTTTATGGAGCCGTGGGGGTTGGAGTTCTTGCGGGCCATCAGAGGGTCAGGCAAGCGTCGCAAACACGAAACTGGGCTAGTGCGACCGAGAGCCGTTGGTTAGCGTGGTTGGCGTGGTTAGCTAGTAAACAACAGGGGGGCCGGGCAACCAGGCACATGTGAAACTTCGCTCCAAAGCGAGCTCGACAGCCTTTCCCAGACTCGCAACTGTCCACGGCCCGGCCGCAGCAAACATTCCATAGAGCGTGCCTGGCTGAACATGGGGCAGCACCTCCTTTCTGCGACAGGCCCGGAATTATTTTGTTGATTTACAATTTGTCCTAGGATGGAGTCCTCATCATCCTCCATCCCCGTTAGAGCCTCCGGCCTCCCTCGGCCTTCCAGATTACCCGTGCTCAGGTCTTCTACGAGTCAATCGCAGCTCCGCCCTGTGTCATCATCCGAACAGCTAAGAAGGAAAGCCTCTACCTCCTCTCTTGCTAAATCAACGCGGTTGGTAGCGCCTTCCGAGGAACCCCTGCGAAAGAAAGCCTCCAACGCACCAACCAATGGCAGAGTATCCGTGTCGCAAGCTACAAAAAGAAGCCCTCCCATCGCCCTACCAAAGAAACCCGCCGAAAATGATAAGGTAGTCTTTAAGAAACCAATTGGAAGACCTCCGTCCCGCCAATCAAAGATACCGCACAACGTGGGAGACTTGGGTAGTTTCTCGCGGCAAGAGGATGGACTTGGAGCATTAGAAGGATTTCGTGCCTCCTCGAGGCAAGGATTTCGAGAGCCTGATCCCGAAGATGGCCCTCAATACACGGAAGAGAATGGGAAGTACGCTTTGCCAAAACCAAGGAAGTCCCGTCCTTCATTATCGGACAGGACGGTCGAAAGCCTTGCACAAATTCCTTCCTCTCCAAGAGGAATTGGGAGACGAAAATCCAGCTTCTTCACTTCAGAAGTCTCGATGGCACCTCCCGCGCGACCAGCATCTGCAACGGGAAATGGTAAGCGTCCTGGAACTAGCGATGGAAATTTTGGAGGTGATTCGCACCTCCCGCCAGCTACACCTGCGAGGCGTGGTCCTGGACACTCGTATCGTGGCTCAATGACAGTCCCAGGTAAGAGAAGCGTCAGTGCTGCCTTGTCATTCAATGCGTCGACACCAAGCAAGACGAATGCCAGTCCAAAACCAATATCTCAGACGACATATCAGCCACTTGCACCGTTGCAGAATATACGTGCAACTCCAAAGTCGAAACTGATCCTTCCTGGGAGTAAGACGATGGCTGCAAGGACTCCAAAATCACGTCCCTCTTTGAATGGTTTATTTGGACAACCTAACTCGCCGCCTGGCACATCCGCACCTGTTACGTCTTCCTTACGCGGAGAAGATGCAGGGGTAGAGCACCCCCATGAACCTACACGCAGAGCCTCTAACTCTTCTGCGGCACTTCGAGAGCAAATCGCAAAAGCAAAAGCGGCACGGCGCTCTACTGTAACGAAAACAACTGAGCCACTACGCAAAGCCTCAAGTTCTTCGGGTGCTCTTCGAGAGCAGATCGCGAAGGCCAAAGAAGCAGCACGTCGCAATGCCGCTGCCAAACAAAACCAAGATGAAATGCTCGACTTCAGCACTGGTGATTCAACTGAAGAACAGGTCGGGGTAGTTTCAGACCCCGCCGAAATGGCTGCATTTGACTTTGGCCTTGACGAAGATCCTTTCAACCTACGCCCGAAAGGAAATGCCTCTCTGCTTCGAAAACGTATTGACGCTGCGAGGTTGGATGGTCGGCTTAACATCGCTGCCATAGGCTTAAACGAATTTCCCGAGGATGTCTTGCAAATGTACGATTTCGACTCAAGCAATTCTACAACCCCTTGGGGTGAGGTCGTTGACCTTACAGCACTTATCGCAGCCGATAACGATCTTGAGGTCATTCCTGATGAACTTTTCCCAGATGTGGATGTTGACGCCTGTCTTGACAATGATGCGCAAGGACCACAGTTCGGAGGATTACAGGTGCTTGATCTACATGGAAATATTCTTAGAGAGATCCCTTCCGGTCTTCGAAGACTGCAACAAATAACCAAGCTAAACCTTGTATGTACTTGGCTTGCCGTAATATCAAGGTCCTAAAACTAAACTTTCCATTTCTAGTCCCGAAACAAGCTCACAAACGGTGCTCTTGAAATTATCGCGCGAATGAGCTCCCTTCGAGACCTCAAACTTGCAGAGAATGCGTTAGAGGGTGTTCTGCCAGGGTGTATTGGAAGTCTCAGCCAGCTAGAAATTTTGGAGCTTCAAGGGAACAAGTTGTCGAGTCTACCAGATCAACTTCAAGAGCTTATTCATCTCCGCACCCTGAACATAACTGGGAATCATTTCAGGACTCTGCCGATGACCGTTTTAACAGCTATTCCTCTAGTCGAGCTTTTGGCCTCAAAGAACGCATTGAACGGCTCACTTTTCCGAGACTCTGTGGATCAAGCACTATACTTACAAATTCTCGACGTGTCATCCAATGCACTTACATCAATCTGTGAAGCGGATACTATGTTGATGCCTGCACTCAAAACGCTCAATATTTCTAACAATCGGTTCGCGAGTCTACCTGACATCTCAAGCTGGTCAGAGTTGATCACCCTACTGGTGGGAGGGAATAAAATATCAACGCTACCGGATGGGTTTACTATGCTGCAAAATCTTCGAAGTGCCGATTTTACTGGCAATGATCTCACCAAACTTGATGAACGGATCGCGCTCATGGAGGGTTTGGAAATCTTCACGGTGACAGCGAACCCTCTTCGAGATCGCAAGTTCCTTACCATGAACGCTGAAGATATCAAGAGAGACTTGTATTCGAGGCTGGAACCTGTTGTTGTCAAAGATACTCCTGGGGAAACAGTTGAAGCTGAAGACCACGAATCGCATGATTTGCCAGCTCCTGATGGCTGGGTTTTGAAAGCGTCTGGCACCCTTGATCTGTCTTCCAGGGATCTCTCTGAGCTTGATGAAGACAAGCTGACTACCTTTACCAAGATGCATGAAGTCCGGCAGCTTTATCTCTACCAGAACAGCTTCGATACTATGCCAGCGCTTCTATCCATTGTCAGTCACCTCACGGTCCTAGATCTCTCAAAAAACAACATTGTAAAAGCCATCACAGAACCTCTGAGGCTTCCACACCTCCGCGAGCTCCGACTTGCTAACAACAAGTTGCAATCGATGGATCCACTAATGGCATGCCTCATCGCGCCCTGCTTGCAGCACCTCGACGTCACTAACAATCGTATCTTCGGCTCTCTTCCCGTTCTCCGTGAAGTCTTTCCCGACCTCCTGCTCTTGATGGCTTCGGATAATGTCATCACGGACATCCCAGCCGAGGCGCTTAGAGGCCTCAAGGTGGCCAATCTCAGCAACAACGAGATTGCACGTCTGCCTCCGGAAATCGGCTTATTGGCTGGCACACTGACCAACTTTGAGGTTGAGGGCAACACGTTCAGAGTACCCAGTTATGCTATCTTGAAGAAGGGGACGGAGGCAGTGTTGATGTGGCTAAGGGACAAGATTCCCAATCCAGATCAGGAGGCGCTTTGAACGGCATGGCTGAATGCCATATAATATACCAAGGCTGTAACTATGGGGACTGGGAAGGAGTTGGGAGAGATTGGAGTGCGAATTGGCGGGTATCTTTATTGGTGTAAACTAAAAACAGGTAATTAACTTTCGGTCATTTGCCCCATTCTTGGTTAGACCGCAAGAGTCGCCTAAGAGCTATTTAATGGCCTCTCAACTTATGCTTAATTATTGTCCGAGGATCAGTTCCGGGAACTTCTCGCTAGTGCATCTACTGTGGCAATATAAGCACTAGCGGAGGCGCTTGCTGGCCCGCTCAGGTTACCCCTTTGTAGGGTCTCGCTAGTCGAAGTGCAATCCAAACCTCAACCATACATCCGAATCGCTAATTCTAGCATTTCCTTGGACTTCTTGGCAATTTTCATCACCGGAGACACTTAGAATTAATATCGTAATCAGTGGCGGCCTAGTCGCGTTGACTGCGTGAGCATTACTGGGCCAGGACCAATTTCGCGCTTTAGGCTCAGGCTTTATTTAGTTCCATACAGCCACTTGCATTGCTTTCCCCTTCCAGTCATAGATGAACCTGCCTAAACATCACGGCCACAGCTTTTCAACTGCATTGTTAGTGTGGTCATGCACACCTCCGCACAATTTCGTCCGCGGTCATCGCAAAATGGTCTTTTTCGATTCTCTAAACTAGCGGCATCTCGATCGCAATTGTATCCCTAACATTGCCACCTATTGAGACAAATTACTTATATTAGGACAAAAGAGTGTAGAGTATATCGTGGATGTATATAACAAAGCTTCTTCACCATCACTCCTACTCATTCAAGAAAGCATTGAACTCTACCTCACTACTTATCTCCCTATCTCCTAAATGCATTTCCTGCCCACAAGATCATTAGGATAGCCCCCTAGCTTCGCCGACTCCGTAACCGAAGTCATCTCCCAACCCTCAACAGCCAATGTAGTTGAGCCAAAAATGCAATATGTTAGGTTCGCACTTTCTCGATTGCCCTAACCTTCACCGTTTCCTCCAACTGTGGAATAAATATTGATATATAGCCCACCCAACCTCGGAAAACCTGGCCTCAAGATCTCAAAAGTGGTTCTCGGCGCCATGTCCCACGGCTCCAGCGCATTTGAGCCATGGATCCTGAACGAAGATGAAGCGCCGCCGCCGCTCGAGCACGCCTTCAAGCGGCATCAATGCTTGGGACACGGTACACTTCCCCGCCCCCAGCCTTCTGCCCCATGCACCCATACCCAATCCCAACCCCAAGCCTCTTTCAGTTCTTCCCCGCATCCAAGCGGACAGTAAGGTGCTCTCAAGGTGGATCTATACAGTGTGGGTAAGAGCGAGGACATCATTGGTAAAGCGATCAAAAAGTTCAACATACCGCGCTCGCAGCTCGTGATCATGACGAAGTGCTTCTTCGGCATCGAGCCAGCGGTCTTGGCCAGCGGGCACGTTGATTTGCAGATGCCCATGACTAATGACGGGCCCATGGTGAACCGGGTGGGGCTATCGCGGAAGCGTATCTTTGATGCTGTGGACGCGAGTGTTGAAAGGTGAGCCCTTGTGATGGGTACTAGTTTCGGAGATTTGATGAGCTAATGTTTGATGATGGTAGGCTTAGCACGTATATTGACGTGCTGCAGGTTCATCGGCTGGATCGGAGCGTGCCGGTGGAGGAGACTATGAAGGCGCTGAATGATGTTGTGGAGAGTGGGAAGGTGAGGTATATTGGAGTGAGTTCGGTAAGTGGCTGCGAAGCTTAAAGCAATACGATGAACAACACATTTCAGGCATATATCCGAGGACTTACTAATCACGGCGAGGTAGATGGCGGCATGGGTTCTAGATGTTGCAGAATATCGCGGAGAATCATGATTGGCATAAGTTCATCAGCATGCAAAACTACCGTAAGTGAGCAAAACTGTCCTTCAAATCTCTGGATGATGTATTTTCAGGGCAGGAAACTTACCTCGAAGCCTCAATGAGCGGAGGTCAGGAACAAAAACAACTTCAGAGCTAAATAATCTCTAACAGTCTACTTTATCGCGAAGAGGAGCGCGAAATGATACCTGTCGACCTGAATCAGGTTGTCTTGCCACCCGACTCAGTTACCTACCCCTTGACTCAGTCACTACCCCCTGCTTGACTCGATCACCTACTCCCTATTACGTACCCCACCGCTGATCCTGCACCGACATCATGTATATATAGTCTCTTTTCTTTCATAGATCGATCAACACACGAGTTCTTCTTTCCTGATATCTGCGCACGGACTTCAGATCGACAATACCATACTACCAATATACAGGGGTTGGCCTCATCCCGGAGCCCTCTTGCCCGCAAAGTCCTCACTCGCCCCTGGTCCGGTCGTTCAACGAGGCAGGCGGAAACCGACGTATTCTTACACCATCTCGTTAGATTTGGTGAAAACGAGACTGACAAAGAGATCATAGATCACTTAGAAGAGGTAGGAAAGAAGCTCGGAAAGAGTATGACAGCTGTGGCCGTCACCTAGAGCTTGAAAAAGGGTGTGAATCCGATTCTGGGCCTTGCAAGCAAAGAGAGGATTGATAAGACGATGGAGATGATAGGATTTGAGTTGGCAGAGGATCTTACTGTTGAAATAAGGTTATTGGGGCTAAAACTCTGTGCATTGCTTATTTCTATATAGGTGGTTGAAGAGATTTCAAGGAACTTCGACCGGCGGTCAAAGTTCTCTAATTGGTCAGATTCCTACCAAGAGGTTCTCCCAAGTCTCATCACGTGATATCGTTGCGGGCTTGTTTTCCAACACCCTCCCTCAAGCTCAGTCAACGATACCGCTATATACACTGTATATAGGGGTGTAGGATTGCTTGATAAGGGTTACTAAAGCTCCTCTAAGGTAGAATAAGTGTTTAATAAGGAGTTACGCCCTCCCTAACATCTAGAGACAGCGCCTGCTCAGTAAAACGTCTCTTAAAATTTTGGCAGCACCTCCCTATAGGTATTCTACATTGCCCATAGAGCTCTAGAGGCCCTATAGCCTCACCCTATATCTCTCCTAAAGTATGTCCATCCTTCCTACCAGTATGAGCCCTCTCTAATGTCGTGGCCGTTAGATTCGGGTGGTAGGTTAGTAGATTAAGGTTAAGTTCTGTCGCTTATTTTAAGGCCTTAAGGCGTTGTTTAGCGCACTCTCTAAGAATCTACTAATCATGTACTGATTTCCTATTGAGGCCTAGTATAGTTAATCGAGTCTCTGCACCATCCAAAGGTGTTTAAGGAAGGCGTAGAACTAAGGACCCGTAAGAGGCTTAGTAAGGCCGTCAGCCGCTATATTAATTAAAGTAATATATACAAGGTCAATCCTGTTACTATTTATCTTATCTCTTACATAGTAAAACTAGATGTTTAATGTGCTTCGTTTAATTATATTAAACTAGATTTTTAGCTAACGCTTTTATAGCTTGGTTATTAGTTTTAATTAAGATCCTAGCGAACTGCTCGCTCTGGTCTAGTATACCTAGTTTAGTAAGTAAAAGTTGAAGCTACATAGCCTCTTTTACTACAGCCGTTAGAGCCGTATACTCTGATTAATATATTAATAGTAAAACGGTAGCTTATAGCTTTAATTTCTATAAGATTGGTCCTCCGTTTAACATAAATACAAAGCCCAATATAGAGTGTCTTATAGTTTTATCTCGTCCCTAGTTGGCATTACTAAAGCCAATTAGTATAAGGTCTAGGTTCTTATCGCCTCTATAGGTAATTCCTCTATCAAGTAAGCCGGCTAGGTATTAAAGGATAAGTCTTACGGCCGTTATATAGGTAGAGGTAGGGTTATGGGCGAAACGGCTTACCGTTAACACCGCAAAGGCGATATCTGGCCTTGTTTCTATTATAGGAAACATAACTAAACCAACTATACTCTGGTATCTTCTAACGTTGTCCTTACTAGTAGTTTCTTAATTAGCTACAAGCTTAATTAAGTGCTTTATAGGTATTAGTAAGGTATTAGCCTTTTATAATCTAAAACGTTTAAGAGCTTTAATAAGGTAGGCTTGCTATAAGAGTATAATCTTCTTCTTTGTTTAATCTCTCGTGACTATTATGCCTAAGTAAAAGCTTATTGGCCCAAGATCTATCATTTAGAAGGCTGCTTTAAGCTCTACTTTCGCCTAATTAACTATCGCTATATCCTTATGGATAATCTTAGTATCGTTAACGTAGGCAGAAATAATTAAACCTTTTCATCCTTTGCTAGTGGCGAATATACTATAATCCGTGTATAGATAGTAAAGTCCAAGTTTTTCTAGTAGAAACTTTAAGAGCGTCTTATACCAGATTTAAGGTAACTATTTTAGTCCATAGAGGGCCTTCTTAAGGCAGCAGACTTTACTAGCTTCTTTATAGCCTTTTAGTATAATAACATAGAGTTCTTAATCAATTGGTCTATAGAAAAAGGCGGTTTTAATATCTATCTGTTTAATTTTAAGGTCGTGGTAGGTAGTAATCGCAAATAGAGCCCTAAAAGCTATAGGTTTTACTACCGCAGTAAAGGTCTAGTCATAGTTGACACTATACTGCTGTAAATATCCCTTAACGACCTATCTAGCCTTATAGCGGAGGACCTCGCTATTCTTTCCCTTTTTAACTTTAAACACCCATTTACTAGTAAGAGGCTTATAAGGAGGCTTAAGGAAGGTAAGGTTAATAAGTTTCTATATCTAGTTCTTAATTAGAGACCCTACCTCCTCTATTATTACTTTTATCCATTCTTCGCTGTTCGGGCCGTTAATTGCTTAGTTGTACGTATAAGGCTCATCTTCATCAATTAAGGTAGTAGATATGTACGTTTTGAGATTAGGTGAGCTAGTATATCAAATATAGCTAGCTAGTAGAGCTATAGGATCAACCGCGTCGCAATTATTTAAGTAAGGGTTTTAAGGTGTAGATTAAGGAGGAAAGGTAGATAGAAGAGCTATTAGTTTATTGCCTATTTTGTTATCCCAGTTGCTTAGTAGCTTATTAATATTATTAGCCTATTAGTTAAGGCCTTGGTCTATACCTATAAGGCTTATAAGAAAGGTAGTAGGGTTGCTTAGTAGGTTAACTCTTAACGTCTAGCGGCCTAATCAAGTAGTGGTTATAGTAAGGTTTTTGGGTAGAGGCTTAAGCCTATAGGGTAAGCTATTACAACCTTCCTTTTAATCAATTCTTTATTGTCTTTTTCTTAATAGAGGCTTTGGCTGAGGAGTAGTAGTGTCTTCCCTCCCTTACTTATTAGATGAATTAACGGATTCTTCTATAAATATAGTAGTAGTTTTTAAGCTAATATCGCCTTTGTAGATTTTAATGTCTTTAAGATACTCGATCTTCTGTTTATCTAGTAGCCAAACGTAATAGATTATCTTGCTATTATAGCTAATTAGAACACCCTTCTTTGCTTATAGAGTGAACCTAGCTAATTTCACACGATCTTCTTTGGTTATAAGGGAGTAGACGGTAGATCCTAGAGCCCTTAGATAGTATACTAAGGGAGGCTTACCCTTAAGCTTTTTATAAGGTAATATGCCATTAAGAAGAGCTCTTATAGGGTGTCTATTTTTAATGTATATAGCTACAAGGAGTACGTCAGGCCATAGAAAGTCTGGTATATTGCCAGTAAGGATTATCAAGCAGGTAATCTTAGTGGAGGTTCACTGCAAGCGCTTTACTACTCCGTTCTCTTCCTAAGCGTGTAAGGCGGCAGGTTCGAATTCTATACCTAGATCGTTTATCTAGGTGGTTGCTTTCTTGCTACGGAGCTCTGCTCTATAGTTGGTACAAATTCTAGTAATTTTAAGGTCGAATTTGATGTAGATCCAATTGTAGTACCTCTATAAAGTACTGAGCCACTCGTCCTTTATATGGACGGTATAGACTGTAATAAACCTTGTATAGTTGTCAGTAAAAGATACGTAGTATCTTTTACCTTTAAAGCTAATAGGGGTGATAGGTCCCACTAGATCTATATAGACAAATTAAAATGGCCGTATAGCTTGTTTCTGGGGCGTTCTATTATACCTCTTTCTAGCTTTAGATTAAGCGCAGGGCTTACAGTATTTATTATTAATATTATTAAACTTAATACCAAGTTTACTTAGGTGGCGTTTAAGGTCACTATAGTTAAGGTAGCCAAATTAGTAATGCCAAATAGGTAGGCTTTCGTTATTTTTAATTGTCTAGAGGATTAATTCTGATGAGTAGTTATACTACCAAATTGGGTAGAGTTATTGAACTTTAGGTATATATCCTGTTACCTCGTTATTACATTTAAGTTTGTGAGTCTCGTTGTTAAAGAAGACGCCTATTTTCTTAAGTTGGCTTCTAGATAGTAGGTTTGCTAGTAAATATAGTATATAAAGAACATTATGTAGAGTAAGCGTACTTCCGTAACCTTTATTAGGGAGTGCGGTTTGTATAGAGATAGATCCTTTACCTATTAATTAAGCTCTATAGGGACTAACTGTATCTAATAAGGTGTCGTTATTAATGTAGTTAAAGAGAAGTTCATGATTCTTATAGTAGTGGACGGTAGCAGCAGTATTATAGATAAAGTCGTACCTGCTTAGTTAGGCTTATACCACCGCTACTATAAGCTCGCGTTATGGATTTGCTTCATTTTTAACTTAATTAGAGTGTTTATTAAGCTAAATAGGTGGCCTAGTCCTCTACTTCTTCCTTATATAGATTCTATCACCAATTCTCTATAGTGCGTTTTCTAGGTTTCTCTCCTAGCAGTCTTCTTCGGAATGCGTAGTTTTGTTATATTTTACGCAGTTAGGGTGCTTATATATTCCTACTAGTGCAGTCTTTCTCTTTATGGACATTCCGTTGTTTAAATGTGCTACTAGTATAGTAGAAGCTTCTTAATTAAGCTTACTATTAAAGACAATAAGTTCCTTACCTAAGGCTTATAGGTTGGTATTTTTCTGCGTCTAATTTGTTTGTTAAGTTGTTTTAAACTAAGCGTAGTTAGTAGAGCTAACTCTATACAGAAGGGCCGCTTAGGCAAGGATTTTATAGTTAATAGGTTAATCTATTTTAATAAGGCGATTAAGGTTTAATATAATATAGGAAATAAACTTCTCTATATTCTTAAAATCTTAAACATATTTAGTAAAGAAGGTAGCTATAATGTTAGTAATAGCTGCCGGATTAAGATCCTTAAAGCGTTTTTTTAGAGCCTTCTATTTCTTAAGCGCCTATCCAGCGTTTAATATAAACAGCTTGTAGATATCGCTAACGTTCTAATTAATAAAACTGGCTGCGTAGGCTAGCTGTTCCTTGTATTTCTCCCGTTCCTTTACTAAGCCAGCTGGCTTAATTTTTAGCTGTTTAGTAGTAAAGCCTAAGTCCACCCATTTCTCTCTAATTGACTTAATTATAGGAAGAAGCTATAGTGGGTTATTAAGAACCCACTTAATGTTTTTAGATTGGAGGTGGTTTTATATATTAATACTAAACATTGGCCAGTCTTCCCGTCTAACGAGCTTTTGGATAGAGGCTTAGGTGGTATATTTATCGCTTATATTAATAAGGCTTATAGGTAGTTTATAGTAGGCAGTCTATAGGCCTTATTATAATAACGTTATTAGATTTGTTTCCTTTATAAGGAGTGTATATATAGTATAAGTTTTAACTTAATATGTTCCTTAGCCGGTATAGGCAGTTCTAATAAGCTTCTTCTAATCCGCTACTAATACGGCTATTATAAGGCTTTGTTCTCGAAACTCTATCATTCTATAATAATAATAGTAAGGTTGTCTATTAAATGCAAGGTATCCTCCTAAGCCTCTAGTGTTGCTGTTTATTACAGGCTGTGTTAGGCTCGTCCTTAGTAGGATCCTCTTATTATATTTGGCGTAGAGTCCGTCGTTAGCAGCTACGTAGCCGCTTGTTATAGGTTTTTGGCGTTATAAGTTGGTTAAACGTTTAACAACCTTTTAACGCCCATACGGTGATATTGCGATAGCAATTATCATAAATAATAAAGCAATTAGGTTTAGCTCGTTAGGCGTAAACCTAGGCTTATAACCTGTTAAAATAAGGTTATTAGGGCTAAAACTCTGTGCATTGCTTATTTCTATATAGGTGGTTAAAGAGATTTTAAGGAACTTTAACCGGCGGTCAAAGTTCTCTAATTGGTCAGATTCCTGCCAAGAGGTTCTCCTAAGTCTTATCACGTGATATCGTTGCGGGCTTGTTTTCCAACACTTACTAGCCAAAGCACGTTCCTTTTGTTGGACAAGAGAGAAACCTATCTCTAGACAGCGGCAGCGGTTTGATAACTCTAGACGGCGTATATTAAAAAGCTATGCGCAAAAGTATAATAAATGAAGCCTGTAATGCACAGCTAATATATCTCCACTCCAAACAGTCGTAAATTTTAGCGAATTCTGTGGAAAATTTGGATCTTGTAAACGTCTCCAAAAGTACATTCTACACGCACGGTTTCATCATGTAGCATACTATAAAATCCCACAATTTGGGCGCCGGTTAAGACTCGTTAAAGGCGAGATATAAACCTTTGCGGCTGGTCTATAGCAGAAACCATCCGCTTTCCAGGCGGGGCTCACAGCTCGGCGTGGTCACGGAAAAGCTCGGCGTGGTCAGAAAGTTCAACGTGGTCAGAACTTTAAGTTTAACTTTGTGACCATGCTCAACTTCTGACCACGCTGAGCTTGTGCATATGCAGCGCATATACAAATAATTTTTAATATAAAATTTGAAGTATTTAATAAATAAAGAATATTATATAACGCTTTAAGTTGCATATGTGGGGCATATGCAGAGTATATACGTAACGTATCCCGCTCTACGTCGCCGAAAAAACAAACGGTGCTCGCGAATCTATCGCGACTATTGCAGGAACTTACGGAGGTCGCTGCCAAAAGTTCTTGCACCTTCCTAATTAGGAAATTAGCCTTTACCGCCTAATGGCAGAATACTTCTTTCATCACAAATCGATTAAAAGCTGCCCAAAAGGCTTCAAATAAAATGCGATATTGATGCGGTTGGTTTATCAATTAATTAGCTACGTATTTTAAACGTCGCGAGCTTTACGCGACCGCACAATTCTGCCCTATACTGGCTTCTCTACCAAATCAACGAGCTCCTCTGGTTAAGAATCCACCTCTTATCGCCGCCGTCTTCCTAATTGCTTAATATTTGTTTATATAGACTTTTGGTGTTGTAGAGGCTCTAGAGGCTCTATAGAATAATCTATGGGTGGCTCTATTAACTTTCCTCTGCCAATTAAGCTGCTAGTAGAGGTCCCGCCCTTATCTAGAGGCTCCGTAGAGGCAGTAGTAGGGTCCTTTTGCCTCACCAGCTTCCTTGTAGATTGATTAATTGTATACCACCTAATATTTACTGCTTCGCGTTAATCCTCCTACGGCTGCCGCTCTTGCTGCCGCTCTTGCTGCCGCCTATCCTAATACTGCCCAATTTGAGGCTCTACAAAGCTAACTTTGAATATTGCCTTCTTAGTGTTTCTGCCCTTTGTATTTAGTCGATTTTGAAGCTCTCACGGCTGAGGAGGAGGAGGCTCAACGGGTAGTAGAGGAGGCTTTTGGGATGGAGGCTTTTGGGAGGGAGGCTTTTGGGAGAAAGGCTTTAGCTAAGTAGGCGGCTAATTAAGGGTCCATTTGGCTCGACGTTGGTGGCGCTGCCTTGGCTTATGATTGCTATATAGAGGCTCTAGATCTAGGAGTTTATTCGGAATCTAAGGCCCTATTCGTATACGCTCTGGAAGCTCTGGTTCCTGCGGTTTTCTTAGTAGAGGCTTAGTAGGATCAACTCAATTAAGCCCTAAAAGCACCTGCTGTCGCATATAAGCAATTGTGTTGCGTTAATATCATACCATGCGCTTTAAAGCCTTCCAATCACAAGCAGAGTCAGCAGCGCCTTTAACGTAGTTATTGCCACCTCTACAGCGAATCACCTCTTAAATATATCGTGGTATTCGCTCAATCCAAGCTTAAATTCGCCACTGCTTAAGCTCCTCCCAAGCCTGCCGCCATACCCGTTCAGCTTCTGCTCAAGACTTTAGTGCTCCCTTCTTTATAGTAACTCGTTTAAGATATAGCCAAGCTGGCTTAATTATATTTAGATCAGGCGAATTACCCGGCCAAATAAAACGCTGGAGGCATGCTGCGTCAAAGTAGATCTACTAGTAATGTAATACATAAGATGGAGCCTTATCCTCTTAGATAATAGTATCTGGGCGGTTAATTTAACACTTAACGCTAAAAGAAATAAGGATTGGTAAGAGAATTGTCGTTAAATAGCGGTACCAATCAATACCGCCTTTCTCGCTGGTTCGTTTAAAGGCGCTGTTTGCTTCTATTATGCGGAACTAAGGCTTTCTACCTAGCTTATTACAAAGCCCAAGTTGTCGCATACTAGTGTTAAGCTCCCAAGCCTTATAAAGCTCTGGCTTAATTGCGTCATTAATTACTTTAAGCTTACGCTTTAAGGCCTCCTTTTCTGCTGTAGTTTCTGGCTTCTATATATAGCAGGGCGACTTCCAATTGTATAAGAAGGCGCCCCAAAACATAAACTCTGTTCCTTTAGGAAATCGCGGTCAAATTGCCTTCTTATTTACCTTCTTACTAGCTAGGCGCTAAAGCTTATAGCTACCTCTTTGATGGCCTAGAACTACCCCCGTTTTATTAGTCCAAATAACATTTTTCCAATCCTCAATTATCCAGTATCGATACCGTAAGGCAAACTGCAGGCGAGCTTCTCTCATCTCTAGTAAAAGGCAGGGCTTTCTTGTTGGCTTTGTCTTGCAATATCCATGGCGGCGAAGAACTTGCTAGACGGTTTTTGCGGAGCAGCTATACTCAGCAGCAATATACGCAGAAGACTTCTCTCTACCATATCAATCAGAGGTGACTTTCTTGAGTATTCGCAGTTTAAACTTGCGGGTAATCTTAATCTTTCTTCCGGCACAAGGAGCGTCAACAATATAGCCATCGAGAAGGAGAGGACGAGAGACTAGGTCCCAGCCACGGCTGCGGGCTTTTGAGAAGATATATTATAGAGTACGACGCTTAATTTGAGTAATATTTTCAATATAATCGAGAGTCGCTCCCATAGCCTTCATAGCCAGGGCCTGCGCCCTGGTTGCGAGCTGATGAAAGCCCATTGTTGGTAAGGTAGTTTGAGCTTTAGGGGTGTGACGGAGGCAGTTGAGCTGCAGAAGTATTCTGCCATTAGGCGGTAAAGGCTAATTTCCTAATTAGGAAGGTGCAAGAACTTTTGGCAGCGACCTCCGTACAATATCAGCATATGCTTAACCCACACTACCAGTTTTATATAAGGTGGGCTACGCTAGTATTATGTATATGCTAAGCATATGTTAGCATATACACTTACTATTTTATAAAAAAGATATACGGCACTACGTATACGTATAAGCTTGGCATATGCAGCGCATATGCACCCACAAATAAGCCGTTTGACTACCGCAATATATTCTCATTTGCTTTGTGTCGGTATTTATTTACTATAGGATTTTGTAGCTATATACGTGCATATGCACAGCATATTCGGTGCATGCGGTCGCTTAAGTTAAATGGGGCTACCGATGCGTATTCTGTGTGGGCAAAAGTGTGGTACCGCCGACCTTTTGCCGGCGGTTCCATCGGTGACCACGCTCAACTTTCGCCGACCCCCATCGGTGACCACGTTCAACTTTTCCGTGACCACGCTCAGCTGCACCCCGTTCCAGGCGTAGGGTTGGGTTTCTCTAAATGGCTTGCCCCGGTAAGAATACATTTCTCAGGATTACTTGACCCCGAAGGTTTTACTATGTTTGAAGGGGACCGCATCGCAGTGATAGGTGATGGAGCCAATTTAGGAGTTGGACGTATAGAAGCTATATTTTTGCGGGCAGAAGTTGACGTTACCGGAGGCGGAAGGGGCGGCGGTGGTGGAGGGGGAATATCAGAAGGTTGAGGATTATAGGAAAGAGAGAGAGGAGGCACTAGTGGCGGAGGTGGTGGTGGTGGCAGTGGAGGTCGAAATAGAGCAGAGTCGGGATATCCTAACTGGGATGGATGTGTTAACGGCGGTGCAGGCGGAGGCGGAGGCGGAGGAGGCGGAGGCGAAGGTGGAGGAGGAGGAGGAGGAGGTGGTGGTGGTGGTGGTGGTGAGTTGCGATTACGCGAAGTAGAATATTTTGGGGGGTATTGAGGCGGCGGAGGCGGAGGAGGAGGTGGTAGTGAGTTACGATTACGCGAAGTGGAATATTTTAAGGGGTATTTAGGAGGAGGAGGAGGTGGTGGTCGTAGGTTACGATTATGTGAAGTAGAATATTTTGGAGGATATTGAGGAGGCGGTGGTGGCGGAGGTGGTGGTAGCAATGGGGGATGCCCTAGGGGAGCTGACTGAGGATGAAGTGTCTTTGAAGGTACGTTAGAAAAGCACATGGTGGAATGGATATGACTACCTGGGCTGATGAGCATGGACGTTGTAGTTGGTGGAACGAGCATAGCCTGAGTCCCTGAGGTTGAATTGGCAGCTTCTGTTGGTCGATTCTCAGACTTTAAAGCTGATATCGCTTCAGCGTGAGAAGCTGAACTGCAAGGTGAGTCAATTGAGTTTGCAGAGGAGGCCATTGGGGAAGACGGATTCTGAGCAGATCCAAGAGATACAATGTAACGGGATATTGGGAGCGGAGATATTAGATGATTCTGTGTCTCTGTAACATCGCCAATTAGAGTGATAGGCTGGCCAGATGAATACCGTAGGGTTTCATCTTTCTGATGCATTTTCGAGATTGGAATTTTTATACTATAAATCGCGAGTGATGGAGCTGGCCGATAGTGATAAAAGGGCCAGCTATCAGCTCGCGGTTCCGGAAGGTGAGTTGCAAAGACCCCTGGATGTTCGGGAATACTACTGTTAACCTCGTTTCGTGGTGGGAGGGAGCGTAAGATAGATTCCGGGAGACTACATGCTGCAGATTGCAGGTACGAAAAGTAGCTGTTCCTCTTTTCCCGCGAAGATTCGTTAGCAATTTTGGTGATGAATTGAGCAAAACCCATCATTTTTCCGATTGGGATGGAGGACTAAATCATTCTACTCAAGGTTTCATTAGCACCACTTTCCTCCGTAATACTATGGTCTTTAGGCTTGTCGCTGATCTCTTCTTCTACCTCTATCATATCTTGCGATTTTGCTTGCATACTAGAACTCATTTCCTCTACTAGTTTGGTAGGGAGAATGCAGACATTTTTATTCAACGGTAATTTATTCTGATCGGATAGAGAAGGGCTCTGCATTGGAAATTTCCCCATCACTGGCGTAGCACATTCGTGCACGTGATTCCCAATGCCACTTTCTTGAGATTGTGGTATCCCATTCTCAGTGGAGCAATCAAAAGAACAGAGTGCTGGGACATATTTACGGACAATGCTGCATTTAGCCTGAATCCACTCGATATCATGGATGAGAGTAGAGTTTCCGTACGTACCGCAATCATGAACTTGCTGCAGGAAAGTCATCTTCACAGTCACGAATACCTAGAAGATAGCCCCATGCTTGGTTAACCAAGGTCTTCTTCATTTTCTTATGCTCCGCCCACTGTGGTATGCGCCATTTATTCCAGTGTGACATTAAATTCCGTGGCTACAGAATTCCACTGTGATTTCTCAACTCTTCCCAGAGCTCTCCGGTGGGCTACAGTGCAATCTCTGGGTTTCTTCCATTTGATGCATAAGACATTGTAAAACTCGTAGTCTCTCTTCCATATCGAGGGAATCAGCCTGTTCCACTCGTCCAGAAGACATTCCCCGTTTGTACCTGCCTCGAAAGAGCCCGCAGATAGCTCAATCAGCTCACATCGGCCCGAAGCGATAGGACAATCATCGGAGAAGAAGAGATTTAGACGAAGAAATCCAGCCCATTGGTTATCCGCAGGATTAATCAACTCCAAGACCATGCAGTTGGACGAGCCGGCCTCGTAATCGCTTTCGATTTTATCGCCCAAGTTGAAAAAAGCTCTTCGCGTTTTCCCGTGGATGAAGCGCGCTCTGACTACGAGATCTTGTCTGTTCGGTTGAGGCTTCTCAACAATCGGTATGGGGTACCAAAATCTCTGCGCCGGATCGGACCGATGCTGCCAATATGCCCTTTCGTTGTGGATTTTCCGTTCCGTCCACCCATCTCGCTGCAGTATCTCGTTGCCGCTGAGTCGATACTCCAGCGAGCCATCAATAATCTTTCGACGTTCGCTGTTCAGCGATTGGGAGTAATACCAGTCCACGGTTTTCACGATTTTCCAAGGTAAAACTTCGTTCGGGTCTATTCCTCGTCCCTCTGTGGGTTTCAAATAGTTGTAAGCGAGTGCCCAGCTCTCCGTGTTGACATCTCCGGACCAGCCGATCCAGGACCAACTCGGAAGGAATGCATCTTTCTGAGCACATCTTTTGGCCTTGCGCCGGGTCATGGGTAACCATGGCTGCCAGAGAAGAGCTGCATTGAAGAACATCTCTGGCAAGCCGGAGATGTTCACACCTGTATAAGAGCGGGCAAGCAGTGAAAGGATCCCGCGAAAACCATCAAATACATCTTCAGGATACGTCAGGGCTCGCCGGTTGTACATGGATACAAAGCGCGTGTAGCGATAAAAATCGGGCCATGAGTTGTCTACCATACTTTGTAAACTAGTCGAAGGTTTCAGTGTTAGTGGTGCGGGGATTTGAATGATATCAGATAAATCTTGAGATTCGTGCCAAGACGATTCTTGACACTCCCAGCCAATGATGTTATCGTGGAACAGGAGCCGGCGTCTGGAAGAGATATATTCTTGAAAGGTCCAGCCTCTGGAGAACCACTGGCTGCACATAAGTGCCCTGGCATTGTAGTTCATGATCTCTTGGTTGGTTAGATTTTCGTCCGTATCCATTAAATCCGATTCTTGGTCCTGAACAGCTATCGTTGGCTCTTCCAGCGCTGGATCGATCACTTGCCGGTCTCCGTACAGACCTTGATTCGCATCCGAGTTCTGGGCGGCGATGATAGTCAACCAGGCATTGGCATAGATGAAGGCCATAGCATTGAGCTGCGATTGCTTATCAGGTCCGTCGTCTTGCGGTATGCAAAACTTATCCACCCAGAGGAACTTTTCGTTCAGGCTTCGCACCAAATCCATGGCGTCGTGAACCACTTGAACTACAAAAATCCCCGACGATACCAGAGAATTGTCTTCGAGCAGTTCTGGCAGGTTTTTTGAAGTCATGCAGGCAGCTATACCGGAGAATGCGTCCGCATTTTCTTGGCCCCAAACATAACTGAGGGCGACATATCTGATTCCAGGTGCTGATGGGACAAGTTTCAAGTTCTCGACGTCGATGAGGAACATGGCTTGCGCTGGCTCATGGCTTCTTGCATTGAGCCAATCGCAACGAGTCCCGTGCAGCTCTGTACAAGTATCTATCCAATTTCGTACAATGTTAATGTCAATATAGTTATCAAGCTTAGTGCTAGCCAGCTCGTGAGGTTTCCAGGCCTCCTTTTCGACGTACGGGGTGAATGGGAGATGGCCTCCATGTTCTCCGTACAATTGCCGCTTAGATCTTTGGCCGGTCTTTTTGCCTGATTTGAATTCATGACTTGAGAGATATCGGGCGTCAGGGTGGACTTCGTTCCACAAGCGAGGCACTCCGCCTCCATCGCAAAGCTGATCCGGTTCGAAGTCGAGAGGCAAGTGGGACAGGAACGTTCTGCCAAATGTTAATGAGACGCAGACGCCGTTCAAAAAAAGCGAAGCCATACTGAAAATCGTCATCACTGCAGGTCTTGTTAATTCGTTGCAATATTTCTAAAGTGAATAATACCTTATGTCACCTTCAGCCTCGCCCAGGTAATTCGGTACAAGGACATTGGTCCTTCGAGCGAGGCGCTCAAGTGCCGTCGATATGATGGATTTCAGATACCTTATAGCCATATTGTGGCGCGACACAGCATTCAAATTCCTGCTGGCTCTTATGATAAGAGTAAACCGTGCACGTTGGTATCAATAAGTGACCATATCGACGAAATGCGCACTCGGGCAATGCTTCGTATATGCCTTCTACGCCTAAGTGTCGAACTCTGCACGATGGCGCTGCGCTGGCATATCCTATCAGCTGGCGAGAAATAGTGAGGCGGGGTATCCCTGCGCTGTCAAGGCGTCCAATAGATATGGTCCGTGCGCGAACATCAAAATATGAACCAATGTCTCCACCATAGAATATCTATAGCTTCGTACCTTAATTTTATCACCACAATGGGTCATAAACGTACTTCTAATGATGTAGATCTTGTGCAGCCTGATCAGTATATTGTTCCAAAGAATAAGAAGGCAAAAATCCCACCGCCGGAGCCTTGGCCACTGCTAGAATTCAATCCCTTACCTATTGATCTTCCACTTGCCGATAGAGCTCTAAACCTACCACCCCACATAGATCCGACCGATCCTCTTGCCTTATTTAAGCTTATAGGGACTAATAACTTGCTTAAAGAGCTAGCAGCTTATACTAATAAGTATACAAGGCTTTATCCCTACCAAGAATATAAGGACAAAGAAAGGAGGGTTTGGAGATCCTATAAATGGAAGCCGACTGCTACAAGGGAGCTTCTTACATACTTGGCAGTAACAATTTATATAGGGCCATTACTAGAATTAGATATTGTTAACTATTAGAAGAAGACCTGTAGAAGAGGAGTCGACCATTTTACTATTAGGGAAAATATAGGTAAGAGCCGTTGGCAGCAAATAGATTTAAAGCTTTATATATTAATACTAAAGCACCCTAACAGTAATATAAAGGAGTCTTCTTTTAATAAGATTACTGCATTTAGCAATATCTTACGCGACTATTTCTAACTCTATTAGACGCCTAGGACTTACCTTACTATTATCATAGTGCTGCAATAAAGTAGACTGAATAACTACATTATACTATAAAGAAGAGAAGAAGGGTAAAAGGGGGTATTGTATATAAAGAGTAGGGCCAGCCGCCAAGGCGCTAGTAGTGGGCTAGCTAACAGTAGAAAACAGTATACGTTGGGTTAGTACTGTAACAGTACTCCCCTCTCTAGAAGGTTTAGTCCCTAAACCAAACAAATAACTTCAAACAGGTAGTACGCAGGACCACCTATTTTCGCTACAGAAATATCAAAAAATCCTAATTAGTTGGCTTATTAAATAAAGTTAGCGCATAGCGCTCTTAGCGAGAATTCTAATCAATTAAACAACTTTAACTACTAGTTAAAGTTCCATAACATCTCAACCACCACAGATTTTTAACACGGTGGTTAGCTATAACCTTAGCATAGCTTTTCCTTATCTCATGCCCAATCTAGGGGTCCTGGCTTCTCAGGGTGTTACTTATAAAAGCGCTATATAGCTTATTTACAACCCTTTAGGTCCTCTTCTAGCTGCTAGGTTATATCCTTATAATATTTCCATTTAATCTTATAAGTTAGGCCTTAGGGGTCTTTATTATATATATTAAGGATTTTCTTAAACTCCCATTTATCTTCTATATTGCCATTATTATCTCTCTCTATTACTCGTCCTTGTATATTACAGCGCTCTATAGTATTAATATTTACTTAGCTAGGGATCTCTTTAGCAGCCTAAAGGCGGACCTTAGATATATAGAAGGATTTATTTACTTAGATATAGTCTAGGAGGTCTACTACAACTGCCCCTCAGTATACTGCAAGTACGGGGTATAGGCCGTCCCATTTATTATCCCATTTCTTCTTAGGTCTATTTATCTTCATATTTTCTAAGCTAACTATAACTATATCGCCTTTATAGAATAACGCACTCTTGTCCCTATAGGTATTAGCATTATCTTTATAGCGTTACTATAAAATCCAGGCTAGGGCCTTAATGTAACGGCTCGCACAAATGCCTCTAAACCAAAGCTTGTGGATTGCTATCTAGTAAAGATACTAAGCTAAGGAGAAGAAAAGAAGGGGGTCGCAAGGACCATAGTAAACATATATAAAGGGGCAGCCGCCAAGGCGCTAGCAGTAAGCGAGC